>Ga0208434_1000649_pt1 | contig 15784 bp, 30 predicted proteins | sample 13_taG_FD_184086 | JGI IMG/M metagenome (GOLD analysis project Ga0208434, IMG submission 184086) | Marine viral communities from the Subarctic Pacific Ocean - 13_ETSP_OMZ_AT15268 metaG (SPAdes) (version 2) | ecosystem: Environmental > Aquatic > Marine > Oceanic | place: Pacific Ocean | collected... | reverse complement strand
AAGTATCATAAAGGTAATAAAGCCCCCATTTGCAAATAATGGACTAAGCTATTCTCAGTTTCCCATAACTGAAGAAAATAGAATTGGTGTTGAAACGGTAATCATGCACTCAAGTGGTCAGTTTATCTCTAACGAATTTACTATGAATGTTCCCAAGGCTGACCCTCAGTCCGCTGGTGGAGTGATTTCGTACTGCCGTAGATATGCGTTACAGGCGGTGTGTGGGGTTCCTGCAGTCGATTCCGATGCCGAGGATTTTATGGTCAACGCTCGCATTGAGGAAAGAGTTGAAATTAAAAAGGGCACTATTAAGCAAAGCAATGCTTCCGATCGAAAGAACTACTCTAAGAAGCAAGAGCATCAAGACGCTTTTGATAGGAAATGGCCGGGAACTAAAAAGCACACAGGTAAGGCTCTTGGTACTATCGCTCAAGACGACTTACCTTACTTAAAGACCGTGCTTAAGAATAATTATGAAGTTCTTAAAGAAACTGACCCTGACCTTCTGACTGCTGTTGAAATAGTGGTTGCGAAATGCACGGAAAACGGAAAACAGAATTTCGCGGAGGCTAAATAGTGGAGAGATCAGAGGAAGTTCAAGCAAAGTTAAGTGCCTCAAAATTAGAGGCGGCTTCACTTTGTCCTGCTTTCTTTCAAGCTAATAATAAATTCTCATGGATCGGAGATCGAACAAGTGCTGACGAGGGAACTATTCGCCATGATAATGAGGAAAATGAAGTACCTTTGGATGAGATCGAAGATGACGAGCGGAGGTTGTGTGCCTATCGATCTCGGCTTGCTATCACAGAGTGTAGGCAAAAAGTTTTTGGGTCTAATCCCACGGGCGTGGTTAGTCGTGAGGTTAGGTATTGGTATGATAAGTCATGGAGTGGTCAATTAGACTATATGGAGCGTGAGGGGGTTCGCGTTCTCATAGCTGACTATAAGACCCTCCATGGCTCCCATACCCCTGCACCCAATAATATTCAATTAATGGCTCAAGCTATTTTAGTAATAAAAAACAATCCAGATGTTGAGGAAGTATATGCTTCACTAATAGAGCCTTTTAACGACCCCACATATACGACTGTTATGTATAAAAAAGGGTTTCTTGAAGAAAAGGCAAAGTGGCTTGAGGCGGTTGTCGCTAAAGCGTACGAAGATGATCCCGAACAAATTCCGGGATCAAAGCAATGTAAATGGTGTGCGGGGCTTTATGCGTGTGCAAGCGCGAAGTCACACATACTTTCGTGTTTAAAAAAATATAAATAGGAGGATAGGATGGAAAAAGATAAATGGTTGGAGAAACCGCAAGATCTAGCGGACGCAATGGACATGATTCCACAGATGGAATCTTTTATTAAACAAGTAAAAGCAGTCGTAAAGGATGCTTTGAGTAAAAACCCTGAGGCAGTGCCAGGTTTTAAATTAAGACCAAGCGGAAACATTACTGCTTACGAAGCGTCAAAGGTTGCTAAGGTCTTAATGGGAACAAATGTATTATCATGGGATGACTTTCTTGGTGCTTGTAGGTACTCAGAGCAACCCATGGTAGCCATTTGGGCAGACAAAAGGGGTATCAGTAAGGCTGAGGCTAGAAAAGACCTTAAACAGCGACTAGAGGATATCGCTACTAAAAAACCAAAGTCACCCGCAATAATTAAAGACAATGGGTAGTTTAAAGGTAACATTTACCCTTAGAGGGTTATCTGCAGAATCATTTAAAAAAGCATGTGAAATAAGCGGATTAAAGGCATGTGATTTTGCTAAATCAGCATCCGTTTCAGAGATGAGAAAGTGGATGAAATTAGGTGATTTTCAAAATGCCCAAGTATCCTCTACAGGAGACTTCGCTATAACGTGCGCGGGAGATACTACAGATAATTTATTATCTGAAGATAATAAAGATGAAGTATCATCTAGCATACATAATTTTTTCAAGGCATTTGTGGCTAATCTCAACGAGATAAAATTTCCTGAGCGAATCCATAGAACGATCAAAGAACATTGGAAAAGAATTACTGAGTCGGGGCTTTCAGCTTCCGAGATGGCTAAAAGCTACAATGAGTACATTGCTGACTCAAAACGAACAAATGACAAATACAAACAAGCCAACTCTTGGATCGTTGATGGAGGTTGGCAAAACGAAACAAAGGAGGTAAGCGATGAGCCTGTCGGAAACTACGACTACTAATTCAATTAATCTCAGCGATTATGATGCTGAGAGGACTTTAATTTCATGCACAAGAGAATCAAGTGATGCTTCTTATGCGATTTTTGCAAAAGCAATTGATGCTGGAGTAACTTCAGATCATTTTTCAGATGGAGCGTGCTCTATTTGGTGGAAATGCCTTTGCAAGGCTGAGGCTGAGGGTGACTTCGGTGATTTAGGAGCTTATCAGAGATTACCTAAAACCTTCAATGAGGAATACCCGCATTTTACTGAGCATGTTCTATTGAGCCATGATGTGGCTTCTGAGTATAAATCTGATAAAGCGATCCAAAGAATCGTCCAATGTAAGCACTATCGCGAGATCGATAGAATTGCCGAAAGCATGAAATTAGAAGTGGCTGACTCAGATCCACTTGCTGACCCAATTTCCCTTGCTCATAAAGCCGAGCAAAACTTACAGAAAATAATCGTCCCTAAGTCATCTACGCTAGCCGATTCAGAAAAATTAAGCGATGGGTTAATTTCCATGATCGATAGAGCAATGGAAGATGGTCCCGCAAGGATTGAGCCTCACTTACCATGGCTTAAGTTATGCCTAAAGGGTGGATTCAAGAATGCACAGATGACCGTAATTGCAGCTCGACCAGGAGTTGGTAAAACAACAATAGCACTAAACTTCATTTACAATGGAGCACTGCAGGGAAAGAAAACCCTATTTTTCTCATTAGAAATGAAGGGTGAGTATCTTTGGGAGAAGTTAGCCTTAATTAAGGCAGGCAAGGGATTACCCTACACCACTCCCAATAAAGAGTTAAATCAAAAGAATGCAGTTATTCTCAAGGAGTATGTTAATCAATGTAGGAATCTACCAATATTTATTGATGATAATGGCGACGCTAAAATCTCTGATATTCGAGCAACGGCAAAAGTTTTAGATCGAAAAGTTGGGTTGGACTGCATCGTTATTGATTACTGCACATTGGTTAAGCCCGAAGATCCTAGAGTACCTAGAGAGCAACAAGTAGCTGAAATAAGTAGATCAGCAAAACTACTATCCAAGGAACTTGATCTTCCAGTAATTTTAATAGCTCAGCTTAATAGAGATTCAGTTAAGAAAGGCGTTGAGCCTCAGCTTCATGACTTGAGGGACTCAGGGCAGATTGAGCAAGATGCCGATACAGTAATGCTTTTACACAGAGACTACCTCAAGGATAAGGAAGATGTAAAAGTAATTGTAGCCAAGCAGAGATTTGGAGGCACGGGTCACTCAAGGGATAAGATTAAATTCAAACCTGACTCACAGACATTTATCGAGGTCGCTGAAAATAGATTGAATGAAGGAACTCGCGATGTGGTTGATTTTAACAATACGGACAATGGAGAATTAAGAATATGAGTAGTAAAAGCAAAGGGCAAAACGGCGCGTTTGGAGGTAAAAAAGGGAAGGTAAGAAAAGCTCAAAAAAGATGGATGGCAAATAAAGGATTAAGCGTCATGTCAAAATCCCTTCCGGGAGCAAGATTAAAAATTATGGATGAACCCACAACCCACATAACTCAAAGAAGCAATGATACACAGAAATAGCATTCAATCGTTTTACGAAATACGAGATAAATTAGCCGGCAAGCATCAAGCAATATGGGATGCATTCAGGTCTGCAGTACAAGATAATTTAACAGATCGAATGGTGAAAGATATGCTTGGTTATCAAGATATGAACTCGGTTCGTCCAAGAATTACCGAGTTGGTAAAAAACGGATACCTAATCGAAGTCGACCGAGCTAAATGTCCTGTAACAGGTAAAAAGGTTAGAGTTTGTCAGATTGCAAATAATCGAGGGTACAACAAGCCAGATGGGCAACTTGAAGGACAATTAGATTTAATGGCTGCAAATGGAAGGTGGATATAATGGGAGCAATTAGAGCTAATAAAAAACACCTTAAAGATTTTGAGGTGTATGGAATTGGGGCGACAAGAAAAATAGAAAAAAAAGCAACAATTCAAGCTAGAACAGAAACGGAAGCTATTGAAAAAGGTAAGTTATTTTCAAAGGTGGCAGGTGTCGCCTTTTCGCACATAAAGCAAACAATCAAATAATATAAATATGAATGGTAAAATGTTATTCTATGGAAATATAACGCTCGTGGCAGATGCCGAAGAGGTAAAAGTGGGAGATAAAACGCTGGTTAAATTCAGAGGAGCTTGGAATGAAAAACGCAAAGGTGAGAACCTGGCATCGTTTGCAAATTTTGAGTCTTGGTCTGATTTTAAAAATGAGCATATCATGAAGTTCTTTAAGAAGGGGAAAAATGTTCATGTTCGGGGGAGTATGTCGGAAGATAGCTATGACGATAAGAACGGAAACAAAGTAAAGACCTATCGCTATAGGCTCGATGACTTCGATCTTCTTGATAACAGAAATTCAGCAAATGAGGAACTTGATATTTAATGGACTTCGCTTTGGAGTTCGTCTTGCATACTCTCTTCCCAACTGGGTGCGTCACTTGTGGCGCACTCTTTTGGTGTGGGGTCGCATTTCTCGCATATTCGTTCAATCGGGGATGGAGGGAGTGAATCGTAAAAGCAAGCTAAAGCGAGGCAAACCTCCGTTTCCTCCATATCGTGGTTGACTTCAATCATTTAGTAACACATAAAATCGTGTAACAAATGTGGGCAATACTTTTCTTAATGATAATAATAGGTTTTGGGGTTTGGTTATATGTGGGACCTTGAATTTATAATTAAAATTAACAATGAAGCGCAGAAAACCTTTGACGAGAAGAACGCCTATGAAGCGAATCAGCTCGAAGAGGCAAAAAGAAGGCAAGATATATTCGAGCAAGAGGTTGCAATTTTTGACGGAGCTTCCTTTGTGCGAAGTGTGTATGAAGGCGAAATCGACGGATGTTCATCACAGAGCAGGTCGGGGGAAGAACTACCTAAATGAAGAAACTTGGCTTTCAACATGCAGGCCTTGCCATGATCGGATTCATCGTGAGCCAATTTGGGCGAGAGAGAAAGGGTTTTTGATATGAAGGGGAGTCAAATTTCAGATGTAAAATTGATGGATCACGCACTCAAAGAGTTTCAGGAAAAAGCACGAAAGAAATTTTTATCAGGCATTAAGGAACACAACTTAAATGGAGATAAGGGAATGATAAATATGCACCTTAAGCAGCATATTGATTCAGCCAAAGATGAAGTGATGGATTTATGGTTTTATCTTTGTGGTATGCAGGAGTGGTTAACCGGGGACATTGAAAATCGAGACGGAGATCCTGAATGACAACAATTGAAGTAATAATAATTACCGCATGTTTTTTAATTGCTGGCATTCTTTTTTTGCAGGCAGCATTCAGGGATGACGGAGGCAATGATGAACCTTAAGTTTTTAGAAAACGAAGAGGGAACTTATTTGATGAAGAATCACCTCTTACTTGTTCCTGCTGAGTGGATGTTGGTAGATCAAACATCTGAAGCAATTGAAAAAACAAAACCATCACTTAAGTCATTTGTTAATGATATAAAATTCAGAAACAAGGCAACCCCTGAGGACTTTCCCATATTGTCCGAGGTAACGACACATTTACCAGATGTTTACTCTATTCCCCTTTTTAGTGACATGTTCGTTAAGGTTATGCTTGATGAAATAGAAAATATTAAGCGTACATCAGGATTTAAAGTTAATGAAGGTGAAGATAAAGATGTACAGATCGAGGAATTTGTTTTTTCAAAAAATTCCCCTGGTTGGTATAGGGCTATGTTTCAGCTTATATACGCCAAGATAAATGTAATATTTGAGGCATTGTTTAGTCGGACTATACAAACTGGGGTGATTCAGCTAGCAAATTATAATCCTAAGGAGATCGCGCAGACATCATGGCATCATGACGGTGAGGCCGACATAACTATGGTAGTACCCTTAAATACGGGTGACTACGATGGTGGTGGAACTGAATTTTGGAGAAAGGGAGAAGTTGACCCCTTGCCTAATGGACACGCTTTAATATTTCCAACTTACTCAAACTTGCATCGAGGGCTTCCGTTAAAATCGGGAGATAGATACCTCTTTGTTTTTTGGTTAAAATCACAACCTACAACAACACAAGAAGATGACAGATAATAATAAACTAAAAGACGCACCATTGTTCCAGATCCTTATAGAAACAGGAACACAAATTGGAGTTGAGCGAGAAATGAGCCTAACGGAACTTATCGGTCATTTCTCTATTGCTTATCGAGATATTTACACTCGGCAAATTCAAGCTGCGCACGAGAAGATTCAAGCCGCGCAAACCGAAGGTGGCGACACGGTAAAGAAAATGGACGCTTCCCCAATCGCAGACGAGGATAAAGCCTAAATTGAAAGTGCTCGCATGAGCACTCACCATATCCATCAAATTCGTCCAAATCGACTAGGTGGATATTATCAGGGTTAGTTAAGCTAGTAATGAGGTACCTTTGTGCCTCGAGCCATTGTATATTCACCTAAGTTCTGGACTATTCCTAAATTCGTCTATTTTCTCATCAATTTTGCCTAATCGTTCCTTTATAAGGTCAATATTCATGTTTTGCATGACATCCGCAGGCAATTCACCCTCTCTTGGCCATGTGTATCTGAAATTACTATTTAATTCCATCTCGTGTTGCATTCTAATTACATCGTTCTCAATAGTGTTTAACCTGTTGACGATCACTGAGTAACCCCACACTAAAGTGCCCACCAGGCCAATTACCTTCGCAGCGAATGCAAGTTGGACTTTGGCGGATGCGTTCTCGTTTATTTCACCCTCAGTCATCTTTTACAAATACTCCATCCACCATTTTACCTTTTCGGTCTTTAATGTCATCGTAAGCAACACCTAAGCAGTCTTCCATTTCTACGCCGTTGCGTTCGCAGATGTTAATCATAACAACAAGCATATCACCTATATCATCCATGACATCCTCACCCTTGCATACAGAGTCAGATAACTCTCCCAATTCCTGAAGTAACTTCATTACTTGAGACTTATCATCTGATCCTACTATAAGGTTACGATCTTTATGCCATTTAATAACTTGCTGTATTAATTCATTCATCGCATCGACTTCTTGCCACGGCACTTCCATTTCTTGCGCGAAAGAGCATTTGCGCAGGGTGGCTTTTTACATTTCTTGATCTTTGCAGATCTAGCGCAATAGGCGTCACCCTTCTTAGATCCAGGCTGTATGCGATCTTTTCCACTTTTTGATTTGCCCGCCTGACCATAAGAAACCTTACGCTTCCGTCCGGTTTTCTTGTCAGTTACGACTTTCGCAAACCTCTTACCTCTTGCTGGCTTTGGCATGACTTTTCTTTAGGCACTTTCCTGCCTTTTTGCATTTAACTGGTGATGTGCAATTGCACTTATGACCCTTTACTGGTGACTTCTTTTTGGTCATAGAATAACTCTTGACCTTTGATGATGCTTTTTTCTTTTTCATGTTTTTTCCTATATTCATTCCTGCCTTAAAGGATTTCTGACAACCTCCTGATTTCTTTTTCATATTAAGCTTTTTTTGTTCGTTTACCCATGCCAACTCGGCGTTTTTGGGCTACTAATTTTTTCTTGTTTTTCCCAACCTGTTTCCAAGTCTTGGGAGTTTTCTTTGAAACTTTTTTAGATGGGCGACATTTCTTTATCTTACTTTTCTTTTTACCGCATACATCACCATCTTGATCTTTCCACTTCTCCTTAAACCAACGCTTAAGGGCAGCACCTTTAGCTGTCTTTCTAACAGCCATTATTTTTTACCCGATCTACGCTTACGGCACTTTGCAATAGCACCTGAAGCATAAGCACTGGGAAATACTTTATACCTAGCTTTTACCTTATGGTAGCACGCATCTTTTTTTGATTTAGGTTTAGAACTACTTTTGCGCTTTTTCATATAAATTCTGTATATCTCTTCTTCTATCCTCAACTACCTTGTTTAAGATATTTATACGCTCTGTATTTTTAGCATCAGATATTTCCAACTTGTGAAGTAAGTCCTTCATGGAGTCTATTTCTGATTTGTTTTTCTTAAGAAAGAACGCAAGTACAGATATTGCTACCCCAACTCCTGCAAACATGTAATGCGATACTTCCATGGTTACATTTTAATTCGTGTTACAAGATCACGCAACATATTTACTCTTTCTTTTTTTACTTAAGTAAGGTTGCTTATGATACCACTCACTCCATCGATCACATGCAATTTTTGCATCTTCTTTTATTTCAAAATGAGTACCAATTTCATTAGGAAATCTAGTTCCTTTTGCTAGCCTTGGGCCGACAGGCATCTCCCCCATCGACTCATGGGAAAATCTAACCACCCATCCCAAGCTGCCCAGGTCTCCCCGTACAACAAAGTTATGGCTCATCTATTCATCAGTCTTTCTCGGGTGGCAATTAATTTAACAACCAAAGTAGCACGCTCCTCTAAGATCTTATTAGATTTTATATCAAGCATAGCTATATCTTCTTCGATATGTCTTAATTTCACCTTTTCGACTTCAGGCTTTATTGGTTTTACTCTGTTATCTTTCATTTTGAAACTTCCACCCACGTCTCTTCATCTTTGTACGAGGAGACTTTTTTTTGGGAGACTTGGAGCGTGATTGAGTACGGGTCATCTTCCGGTATAACTCCTGCAATCCTAAGCGCATCAATGAGGTGCTTTTGTCCCCCAACAAGGTTATCGGGGTCGCAGATCCGGACTCGCATTGAAATAATGCGGACTCTATGGCGCTCCCTACGGCGAGATTCATTTCCTTCTTTTCCTTCAATCGCGCCCACTGATTCAACCTCAGCAAAGTATTCAATGAAGGGGTTCTCTTCTTCACTCTCAGTGTTATCTTTTCCCCTGCCTCCATCTTCTACCATCCAAAGTTTTCGCCAAAGCGCTCCCTACCCCAGCAAGATTTTTTTACCAAATTACTATATGGTACATAACACCCGCATCCCAATTCAGATTTTATGTGTGGCTGGCATGTCTTTCGGGCTTTATCAAATATTGGACACGCATAGCAAATCCTAGTCCTTCTTGTCCACTCTGCGTGCGTTACACTACTTCTCGCAATACTAAACCCTGCCTTTAAGATTGCCCACCAATGAAATATAGAAACATGCGGACCAAAAGCTACCTTAAGAAACTCCTTGAATCTGCGATACGAAATCATCTACATGGATCTTTGTGCCCTCACAGCATCCCTAGCCTGTAAAATCTCTTGGAATCTAGGAGTGCCAGGAGGAGTTTGACTTAATACTTGATCAAGTGCCGCTTCCTGACTCGCAAGTCCCTGCTGAATCGGGTCATACATTAATTTCATATCCCTATTCTGTTCAGCAATCATTGCTGGTGTAATCGTAGGGGCTACCGCGGGAGCAGAAGTACTTCCAGATAACAACTGATTCAATGAACTTTGCGTATTTGGCATTGCTGGCATAGGCACGGCTTCGCTTGAATCTAATAGCGAACCCAATAGCGTAGAAGGTACATTTCCTGCCTGAGGGGGATCTATTTTTTGACTATTAAGAAACCCTAACTGACCGGGAGCTAATCCAGGAGCCTCGATATTAAGCTGATCATCTAAAACTTCTTTAGTTTTGTTATTACTGTTCTTTATGCCGTCACTAAGCTTCTTTAAATCATTAGCAATAGCTTCAGTATCACCAATCCCGCCTTTTCCTGTAGCTTTAGTCGTAGAAGGTACACTACCTCCCCCCACGGGAGTATTCCTCATAGCAGGATCATTACTTACAGCACTTCCCCCACCTCCACCACCACTACTCATTGTCGCAGCAGCACCAGGTTGTACAAGTCTATTATACTGAGCACGGTTATCTCCACCACCCCCTCCAGCTTGTGTTAAGTTGTAAATACCCATACCCGTTTTAGCTATCTGCGCCGCACGGGCTGCCTTGTCCCATCCACTCATAGGGGCACTTCCTCCAGCACCACCTCCGCCTCCACCGCCAAGGAGACTAAAACCACCACCCATTTGAGCAGGTGTTGCACCCACTCCTCCAATATTCGGCAAATATCCACCTAAAGCTCTGTCCGCTTGACCATATAAATTACCCAAATACCCAGAACCAAATGCCTGACCACCCGGTAATACACCACCAACCAATTGGTCAACGCCATTATACAAGCTACCTAAGCCACCACTAAAATTTCCACTAACTACCTGACCAAGTCCATTACCCAAGGTGTTTATTCCACCTCCTATAACATCACCAACTATAGGTATGTTACTCACCGCATCTCCCACGAAGGATGCACCGTCCGCTATCGCACTCCCAGCATTAGTTGCCAGATTGCTCAAAGCGTCAACACCAGAACTCACTAGTTCAGAAAAAAAATAAGAAGGAACTTCTGTCGGATCCTTTTTAGAATACATGTCGTTTAAGCCCATAACACATATATTAGTGTTACAGGTAATTTATGTCAACTATCCTGTGGAGGACACCTCGTCATAGTCTGATTTTTCTCAGAAATCAGGAAACTTCCGAAAACAGTTATATATATGCTCTCCGGCATCTGCCCAAACCCCCCAAGGGGGGGGGTGTAACACAATACTAGTAGTGTTACAGAGATGTCCTAAGTCGTTGATTTCCCGTGGGATCGGTATGTGTCAGCTGACGGCGTCAGTTGATCGGCGTGATTCAGACGGCGAGGCGATCTAAATAGAGTTCGTAATCTAAGCATCAAGGAAAGATGAGTAAATCCGACAAAGTCCCCGACTAATCGTGGCAATAAAGACCTTCAACCAAGGCAAGGTTGATCACCTAACCCATGAAGGGTAATGACCAAAACGATCGTCTCAGCTAAGCCCGAAAAGGGAAAGCATAACTAGGGTAAGTCTAAAGGGACACTAGGATAAATGGGATAACGCAGTAAAAGATGTCCGTGTAACGGTCTGCGATTCCTCTGAGACTTGTAAGTAAAAGAAAACAGATACAATTGGCTTTTTCAATTCGGGGTGACTTGAATTGATCGTTTACCATAAGGTTTCAATTCGATCCTACCAAAAGACTATGACAAGGTTGCGGTTGCTAAGAATGACGGCTGAAGAATATCTGTTTACTTTAAATAGTCTTTTTTTACTTCAATTAGCATTCCGTGCCAAATATCGCAAAGGTTAGTTTGCGAGCGTGACAAGTGTGAACATTGACTTGATCGTCAATTCACTTGTTTTCGTCTTACCATTTTTTCGAGTAATACTCTTATGCAACATAGTCAGTAATATCTGATATAGAGCAACCTTGATAAAAAAATCACATTAAGAAAAAGGGTTCGGTGTTCAATGTCTATGAAATAGTTTAAAGCTACTACATTCTGTAATGGTCACAAGTCCATGTAAAAGCTGAGTGAACTATAACCACAAAATAAATATATTATGACAGATACAAATACTAACATCCAAGCAATCATCGCACAAGAAATCGCTAAAGCTGTAGCCCAACTTGCTCCTGCTCCTGCTCCTGCTCCTGCTACTCCTGATTACTTCGCACAAGCTGAGGTAAATCGTAAGGAGGCTAATAGGTTACAAAAGTTAGCAGTAGAATCACTGCCTGTACTTCAAGATGAGTCTACATTCTCTGCTATACAGAATAGCGTGATCACTGGCGTGCAATGTGAGGAAACAACTAAGTTGAATAAAGCGGGTGGCTTTCGTTTATCGGACGATCAAAAGGAGTTGAAGAAAATAGCTCAGCTCGCTCATGTTACTGAGATTAACTCAGATGAGTTTAAGGCTAACCTTACCGCACAGATTGATGTGGCTGAGCTGAAGAGCTTCAAGCAGTCATTACCTAGTAAAAAGACAGGCGAAGTTACTCGCTCTGTTTCTTGGTAGATCGAAACGCACTTCGGTGCGTCTATTGCTCATAGCAATACTGATGAGATCTTTAACAATTCAACCAATTATATCATGCACTTTATCACTCAATCTATTCGTGACGGCAAGTCACAAGCAAGCGATCGACAAAACCAAAAAGCACTTGGTCGTACACATCGTGCGAAGTTTCACCCTAAGCGTAAGCGACTAGGTCGCACCTTTAGGACGGGCAGAGAGGTTAGCTTTAAGGGTTTAACCCTTATGCTATGGAATGAAGATATCAATAGACTTGGTGCAGTAGCTCCTAAGTTAGCTATGGCTTTAGATGCCTATGCATTTAGTAAAGATATGGACGCACGCCGTAGTGCTAAGTCACGCTTTTGGAACGATCAGAAGGGTGATATGAAACGCGACTTTGAGCGCGCAGCAAATATTCTCATGGACATACATGGTGGTACATTATCAGCAGAAGGTCGCGTGTTCATCGCACGCACCAATTAATCTGCTATCACTTTAGCTATCACGACCCCCCACGCTTGATGAGGCAATGGTCATCAACACTTTCTTGGCAATCATGATGAGACTTAGCGGTCATACTCATGATGAGACTGATTCGAAGGCGAATGCATGACGATGCACTAGTCAGGAGACTACGATTAACTAGGACAAACTGCCCCTAGCAGATCTCAGCCACCACTTTCTATTAACTACATTAACACACAAATACTATGAATATATATCAAGCACTTAAACTAATTATAAAGCAAGTACGCCACTTAGGATTCTATGATGAATGGCGTGAGACAATGTACGAAGCACATAACAAGGGTACAGGTGAATACTTTAATGCCGGATTTAACTACATGATGTGGCTTGCTCGTAAATCATTGGATTATAATGATCATGAGTATACTCGTGCTTGCTATACGTTCGCAAATCATATGGTGAATAATTTCAAAGGAGATAGAGGTATGAACTGGACTCTCTGGGTGACTCGCCCTAGTAAGTCAAGTATCTCTGAGAAGCAACTTAAGTATCTTAAGGCTAAGCATGAAAAGGTAATGTATGTAGATGACTGCGTTCACTTAGATGGTACGAAATTATCTGAAGAAGAAAAGGCTGATATAGTAGAGGATTTCTCTGCACCTACTGTATGGTGTGAAGAGACTAATATGTGGGTAGATAAGGATTGCTCCCGCGGATCGTTCATCGACGAAGACCGTCTCTCAATCGTGGATGAGCAACACCTGTTCGAGGATGCTATCACTCCTGCTATCACGCGCCCTGGACTCCTCACTTACTAACCATTTTCCCTTTAACTCTCCTCTATGGGATACCTATAGGTATCTCGTGGAGGATACTATAACCACACAATAACATAAATATATGAAAGAATATAATGGACAGAATCAGGCATTCCCAACGGATGCACCACAAGCACTTGAATTGGAAAAAGCATTCAGCTTTAAACCAAACGGAGATATTGAGATCTCCACATGGCTAGACCGACAGGTGAGGAAGTATCTCCCTCCGGCAAGACGGCTCAACTCAAACTCGCGTATGTTTAAAAACATATGCGTTAATTGGTATCGCAAGAGGGAAAGACAAACAAGATCATGGAAGCAGTCCTATGTCCCGAAGCGCAAAGCATTCAATTCGGTGGGCATCGAGCTAGACAAAGCATTCGTCCAAGGTGGCTTCCGCACATCTCTGTAACACATAAATATACGTGACATGATGGAACTAATAATCATACTTCTAATGACAATCGTCGCCATAACGGCGGCGGTTGCCTCAATCGCAATGATCCTCGACCTATATGAAATCTATAAGACTAAAAGTGTGCTTTTCGAAAGCCCGTCCGCACAAGCGGAAGAACAAGATTCTTCCACGAAAACTCAAACACAAAGGTAAAGATGAAACATATCTATCAAATTAGTAACGAGTCCTCGCTAAGTGGAGAGTTCATTGTTCATAATGACACGGATGGATTCCCCGCGAGCCCTGACATATTCAAGAGCAGGAAATCCGCTGAGGCATGGATCGAAAGATTCCGTGCATCATTCAAGGGAAGCGCCAATGAGGAGTTTCCCGATGGGTTCTATAAAACGAGTTCATGCGAATACATTCACCCAAAAGATATAAACCTAAGAATAGAGGAGCTAGAAGAAGATCTATGAAAAAGCATTACAGAAAAGCATTCAATGCACTGAAGAAAATCGGTGCACCCGTCATTGAAGGTGGCGATCATGGTGAGGATACATTCCGCATCTCTGCTGAAGATAACACTGGAGATAAAACATGGGCTGACTATCACGACCAAGCAATCGGCTTATTCGGAGTCTGTGACGAAATCACTAATATTCTCAAAGAGAACAAGCTCTTTGCTGAATGGATAAATCCTGGAGTATTGGGGGTGTACGACGCATGATTAGTATAGAAACAAGTGTTTGCAATTGGGCAAAGTCTTCGGAACCTCCATTATGGTCGACAAAGACGGTTTGGTTAAATCCTGACCATATAGTGTCAATAGAAGTCACAAACAAGAAGTTCAGGGGTACTGATGTGGAAGAGTTCACCGAAATACACACAACTAAGACACGATATATAACCACTGAACCTGTCGACGAGTTAGCTCGTCGCTTGTTCAACATAAGCAAATAAAGAAATGATAAGTAACGAAATACCACCTGAAGATCCTAAATACCATTTGTTGGGGTCTCATGTAATACACGAAGAAGGAAAGCCCATCATACAGTCCAGTCTATGGAACTGCATCCGTAGAATCAGGGAGATGGAAAAAGAAATGACTCGTTCGCATGAGCATTCCGATCTGACAATCATGCCTGCACCCATTGGGTTTAGAGGCAAATTCAAAAGCGTACCACTTCAACCAATGAAACATGAAAAGGAAATATAATGTATACACACGGATTAAGTAAAACTGAAGGTGAAGATATAAAGAATAAATTCACCTATTCACACGCTAACTTCTTCCCCCCAATGCAATTGAGGTTAGTCTATGAACTAACTAGGGATAAAGAAGAAGGCGATCACTACAGGCAATGGCTTGAAAATGTAGAGAAGCGAGTAATGTCTATGCCCATAGCAAGAGAGGAAAGCCATGAGCACGAGGGTAAACCTAAAGCATATATAAAGTACTTCGATCTACCATCGAACCAAAGGTGGTACATATTCAATCGAGACTGCTCAGATGAGCAAATTCAATGCTTCGGATCAATGCCCGATGCTGATGGATACATGGAGGATGGCAGGTGGCTAGGATATATAAACCTACCTGAACTATTCACCTTATACCCAAACCTGCAAATGGATCAACATTACGAACCTGGAGACCCAATAACTAATTAATGAATATTAAAGACTACGAACCCAACCCACCCAAGATAACAAATGAAAACGATATACCTAAGTACAAAGCACTTAATGTATACAACCAAAAGAATGGCGGTGAATTGGCTATTTTTGCGGATCCAAAGGCTTTTGCTAACGCAAAGGCATCGGTAGCTCGCAAAGGGCAATCATCAATCCTGCGAATGCAGGCACCAAATGGAGGAAGGAAAATATAAATGACCGAACATATCGTACTACCAATTAACTGCCATGGCGTAAGTAAAAAGACTTACAAAGCTGATGGTATATTAAAACACCACTTCTGGGGAGAATATTGTGCAGATATTACTCTCCTATTTGAAACAGATGAGGATGCCAAGCGAGCACTTCCCGCTATCACGGCATGC
>Ga0208434_1000648_pt1 | contig 15821 bp, 16 predicted proteins | sample 13_taG_FD_184086 | JGI IMG/M metagenome (GOLD analysis project Ga0208434, IMG submission 184086) | Marine viral communities from the Subarctic Pacific Ocean - 13_ETSP_OMZ_AT15268 metaG (SPAdes) (version 2) | ecosystem: Environmental > Aquatic > Marine > Oceanic | place: Pacific Ocean | collected... | reverse complement strand
TTGCATTTTTCTCCTATGTTCTATCAAACTCTAGTATTGATACTGTTCCCTCAAATATGTCAGCTGTTGCTGCTTGTAATTGTAACTTGTCACTCTCTTCTAATATAATTGTACCATCAGATATAGACTTTGAATTACCTGAGTTTACAGTATGCTCTGCAAATTGATAGGCTCTGCTTGCAGATGTATCAAATATAAAAGCTTTAATTTCAACGTTACCTGATCCAACATTTGCTGTATGAATGTTTTGAATTATTGCTCGAGAGTCAGAAGGTACAGTATAAATATCTGTAGCATCCGTTGTAGTTAAATCAAATTGTGCATTTTTATATCTATTAGCCATTACGTTTCACTTCCACTACTCATGAACCAAGTAAATCTTTGAGTTTCTTCTTTTAGGTCTTGTTGAAAAGTTGAATTTAATTTTTCAATTAATCCGTCTAAATCTCTAACTAAAGAATCAGCATCTTGCTGTCTGTATTCTTTACTAGGCCTGGTAAATACTACTGTTATCTTTGCCATTATTCTGTATCACCTGGACTAAATGGATCATTATAATTATTCGTAGATCTGTCAAAACCTCCTGAATAACTTTTAGCTCCTGGATCATCTCTATATCTTTGATTAGCATCCGCTCTTGTACGATCATCTCTTTGTCTTTGTTGCTCTTGTGCTTGTCTTTGAGCTGGCTGTGCAGCAGCCTGTGCGGCCTTTTGTTTTTCTAATGCTTTTTGTTGTCTCTCTTCTACTTTTCTGTTGAAAATTATATCTGCTGCATTTTTTCTTTTATTAAATAAGTTTTGAGATTTATTTAATAAATCTAATCTTTTAATTAAATCAGTTTCAACATCTCCTTCATATTCTCCAGCAAGAGCTGCTTCTATGTCTTCATCAGACATATTATATTTATCTTTTAGTGTTTTAGAAATTGTTTCTCTTCTCTTATCATAAGCTTTATCTAATCCATAAGTTGTAGGCTCACCCATTTTACCACCTGTTACAAGATTTAATAAACCACCTGATACAGGATTATATCCTGCCATAATTCCTTCTGGTGTGTTGTAATTATTTGTTACAATTTTACCTGTGTTGTCTAACATAAAACCGCCACCCAGTAATTCGTTTTGTAAAATACCTGCTCTATTTGGCGGAATCATATTTCCTAAAGCATCTAATCCTTTACCTGCTAATCGCATAAGTGGACTACCTTTAACATATGTTTCAAATAAACCTGCAAGTCCTTCTTTAGGGGGATCGATATATCCATAGTCTGGAGTTCCAAAATCATCCATTGGATCATATGGAAAAGGATTTACATAATTTCTAGAAGTTCTTACATTAGGATCGTTTGGATTTATATTGTATGGACCACCACCTCCGCCTTCGCCTCCACCCATTTGTTGAAAGAACAATGGAGTAATACCAGGTATAGTTTCTTCAACTGGTTCTTCAACTGGTGTGTCAGCTCTAGGTTGAAATATACCAGATATACTAGGTAGTCCTTGATTTAAATATGCTTGTGCTAATTCTGCTAAAGTTGCCATTATCTTCTTCCGTCTGGTTGCGTGTCTAATCTAAACGTACCAAGTTTCCAACTTTGATTAGCAGCTGTATTAGCTATTTTCAAAGACATGGCTCTTGCTCTTGCACGTGTATCTACTTTATCAGTAGAACTGGTAATTGTAAAGGGTCCAAGTGGTGAGCTTGCTTGTGAGCTATTTGGATAATTTCTAAGTTGTAAAGTTACTTGTGTGCTACCTGTTTGAGACAAGAAGTCTGGCACAAATCTTCTAATTTTCATAAGAAATTCACCATCTCCTTGGAATGTTGCAACACCTGTTTGTTGACCCTGTCTAGATCTTTGTGCTGTAATATCAAAGTCTCCTGATTCAATGTTAGAAGTAACTGTATTTATACCAGTTGCTAGTGCTTCATCCGTTCCTTTTTCATGTTCAAAGTATATTGTGCTCCCTTCAGTATTGCCGATAACATCAAAACATGCATCATCGTCTGCAGTAAAACTAGTTGCGTGTGGTAAACCAAATACGGAAGAATCTTTCCATGTTCCTCTTGCTAAAGTTCCTGTAGTCCATACAGGTCTTTGTGGTGTTGAGTCCATATAATTGTAAGTTACACATCTATTAACAACGGTTGAACTTTCGGTACAATAAAACCAAGTTATTTCACCAAACAAATTATTTAGTCCAACATTAATCAATTGATTAGCTGTTGTATTTAAATCGTTAAAAACAAAATCTTCTACTAAACAAATCATAGTTTCAAGGTTACCAGAGTATTTAAAGAAACCATTTTCTGAAAACCAATAAGCAGCACCATCAACTTCAAGTGCAGCGTTTTGTCCAATTAATCCACAGTTAGTTCCTACTTGTTGAAAACCAAATACAAATGGTTGACCAATAAATCTCATGGTAAATAAAGATGTATCTGTCCAAACATAGATTGCGTCCCTACCTCTAACCGCACCTACAATTTTTGATCCATCAGCTAATCTTTGAAAACCAGCGCTATTATCTACTTTATCATCATAAACAGTAATTTCATCTCTATTAGAAAATCTAATAAACATTTCATCTTGTGTTGTTGGATCTCCAATAGTTGTTTCTGTTCCAAAAAATACTAAGTGTCTATCAGGTGTAGATACTAACATATCTCTTGATGCTGTGGGTGCACCACTAATAATAGTTGCTCTATTGGTTACAGCGTTTGTTGCATTTGAATCCCATTCAAATACTTGTGCATTATGAATTAGTGCAATTACTTTATCACCAAAGTTGTCAATAGACCATAAACCTGGATCAACAACTAAGTCACCCGATGCAGCCTCACCCCATGCAATATAATCTGAACTGTTGGTTACTGTTGCACCATTTGAATGTGTTGCAGCTGTTGTATTTCTAACTCCTCTTGTAACACCTGTTAAAGTATTACCTGATATACCTGTATATGAAATTTCTTCTGAACCTATCTGTACAAAGTTTGTACCTGAAGTTGGAAACAAAGATGCGTCTGTTAATACAACAGTTGTTGTAACTGCATTGATACTACCATTTAAAGTTGTAGTTGCTTCACCTGTTACGGTTCCACCCCATGCGGCTAGACCCCAACCAAAACCAGGTAATTGTTCTGCAGGACCTACTGGATAATAATGTTGTACTCTGATACCACCAGATGTTGTAGCACCTGAGCCTGTCTCATTAGATGGCATTGTAATAGTTAGAGTGGTAGCTGTTGGCACGCTTGTTACCATAAATTTTTTATCATCAAAGTCTGACGCTGAGTAGTTAGAGTTTGTAATAGCTGTAAAATTATCTAAAAGAATAATATCATTTTCTTGAATGTTATGATCCGTGCTGAATGTTAATGTAACCGTTGCTGAACCATTCGTTGTACTAAATGCGTTTGATAATGTTGTAGTAGTTTTAATTGGATGAATGTCGTAGAATACGCCACCTGTGTAAGCGTATAAAATTCTGTTTGTGCCTATGATTGCAAACTTGTTACCAGACTTGTTAACTAAATGATGTAAAGCTCTTGCAGCTCCTGTAAGTTTTGATTCACCTAACTGTGACCATCCACCTATTTTTTCAGGTGTACCATATCTAAAACGTACATTATCACCATCAACCCATTGTCCTTCAGCTGTGGTTTCTGTTATCTGTTTATTGAATCCAGGTTGGAATCCTATTTTTTGTAGCATATAACCTCATCCTATTACATATTCCTTATTGGTGGAATACCCAATAATGGTCGTTTATCAAATTTATTTTTATCAGCGAACGGACCATTTCTGTGGTTATAGTGTAGAAATACTTGACCACAAACCTGACCTTCAAATGGCTCTCGCCAATGTTCGAGTTCGCAACCACTATATACTAACATATCACCTACTTCAAGCAAGACTTTAGTACCCTTTGGAGCGTTTGGTTTATGTATATTTTTGTATTCATCAATAACAGAATCTGCACCTGTGCCATCTATAAAGATAGGCCAAGGATCACCTCCTAGGTTTATGGTAGTAGATATTTCACAACTAGGTCTATCTTTATGTCTTTTTAATTCGTCTCCATACTTATATAATCTAGCGTATGAATAAGTTGGAATTAAATCTAAGCCTGTTTCTTGTTGCATTACTGGTAATACTTTCACTAACAAAGTCTCCATTACAGGATCAGCATAATGAGAATAAGTGTTTGGAATCTGTTGATCTGTCCATGTTCCAAGCATTCCTGTATCGTAAGTAATGTTGTTTTGATACATCCATTGAACTGCATCACGTTTAAGTAAAAAATAATTAAAGATAAAATTAGCTAACTCGTAGTTAACTGCTTTTTTTATTACCTGATATTTATTGAAAGCCATCTTGTATAAAATTAAAACTTACTGATATTCTTATATCATTTGATTTATTAGGTTCAACACTATGCCACAACCAAGAAGGGAACATAATTATTCTATTTTCAACACTCTCTAAATGCACTTCTCTCCATAAATGTTTTGGTGGTTGACCTGGTTTTCTTGCAGGCATGTTTGTTTGTATTCCTGGTCTTGGGTCGTACAAAACTATTTTACCACAGTTTTCTTGTGTCTTTACATAATACACACCACTAAATAAACTGTTGGGGTGTATGTGAGGTTTATTATAACCTCCAGGATAATTTATATTAGCCCACATATTACCAAGTTTTGGTTGCCTATCTAACCATTCTTCTTTGTATATTTGATATTGCATTTTAAATAACTCATCTACCAGTAATTTAAATTGTGGCATTTCATGCATATTAGTTTGGCTATGCCAACCATCTACATTTGTTTTCTTCACACCTTCGTCTTGTTTAGACCAAGCAACAATATCATTAGCTAGTTGTTGATTATTTAGTTTAACATCTTCAGCGTATATAAGAGTTGGAAAAAATCCTTCAGCTATCATCTAAATGGTTTACCTCCAAACCAACAAACTAAAGATTGTCTCATTCCTTTAGTTACTGGATTAACTCTGTGATTTAAAAATGATGCAAATATAATTGCATGACCTTGTTTAAGTTCTGCAAATTTACCTGGTGCCATCAACTCTAAATCACCGCCCTCAAACTCTGATGGATCGTTAAGTAATAATGTCATTGATATTTTTCTAACTGGTGGTTCATGTTCCATGTTTACATCACAATCCATATGCCAATCATAGAATCCTCCTTCTGGATATTCTGTAAACTGTGCATTCTCTGTAACTTGTATGTCACCAAAACCAAAATGATTTTCATTTGCTTTTTGTATAAAATTATTGAGATCACGATACATGTGTCCCATTTCTTGAAACGGTAACCAAGATATTGTGGTTACTCTTTTTTTAGTATCGGTACCACCTCCTGGTTTACCCATACCAACTTGTGCTTGTTGTGGTTTTTGACGTCTACCACATTCAATAATTTGTCTGCATTGGTCTGGTGTAAACAATGGTGTGGTAGTTTGAACTATCCAACTTTTCCATTTAGGTTCTGATATGTGTCTGTTTTCGTACATTAACTTACTCCTCTATTTTGAATTGGGTTATACTTAACATCCATATTTGCAGCAAGTGTTCTTCTAAATCCTGGTCCATTAAAAGGATAAACACAGTGTCTCATGTCATATGGAAATATATAAAAGTCTCTTTCTTTAATATTTGGTTGATAGTCTACATTTGCAAAATGTCCACTAGCTGAACCTAGTATTTGTAATCTACCATTTTGTGGTTGATCAGTTGCGGAATATTCTACACCATAAGACTCCGGTAATTTTAAAATCATAACAGAAGATAAACCTGTAAATAATGATCCTTGGTGCACGTGCACTGGATTATATTCATGTTGAAACATTGTGTTAACCCATATAGAGTTTAAATGTAAATCATATTGTTTAACTTTATTCCAATCTAAATAGTGTCTAAACTTTTGTTCAAACCATTGTAATACATTTTGTGGTAAATGATTATGTCTAGTCATCTTATTATTGTCTTCGCCATTAAAAAATAAACTATGTTCTTTTTCAATTTTACCAACTAATTGTTTATTAGCAGGTTTTAATTCAGGATACTTTGTTTCATAGATATGGTTAATCGTATTGTATACATCCAAAGGTACTTGGTATTTTAATACCGACTGACCTAAAAATACAAAATTAAAATCTGATGTGTCCATATTTCTGTCTTATCCTTTCTGGAATTTTCTCAATATAAGGGTTGTATTCTTTTCTAACAACCGTTTTAATTTTATGCATATTCTTTCCTACAATCTTATCGTCGTAACCCATACCATTAACTTCAACTTGTTTCAAGTTTTCAAACTTGTGGTTATAGTAAGGCTCACCTATAAACTCATATATTTTTCTAAACTCTTGTTCTGGTTGTGCAACTAAATCATCATACTTTACAAAGTGACAGATGTCTGGGTAGTTAAATGCATTTTTTATTGCTTCAAGTTCTTTTGCTATTCCACCATTTTTATTCATAATCATAGCTAATTTTTCATCATCATTTTTACAATTATATCTATTAGGAAATGCATCAGGGTTTTCTGTGTACCACTTCATGTAACTAGCTAATACATCTATTAAATCTCTAAGTAATACTATACATTTAAAAGGTCGTTTATAATGTTTTTTTATTAATGCAAAATTACCAGGTGTCATAACAGGTCCACGATCAATAATGATACGTTGTGGCCAATCTTTATAGTAAGTATCATAGACTACATCTAATACATTATCTAAAGACTTATGATCTGGATAATTTAAAAACACATCTGTATTTTTTAATAAAAACAAATCTTTCATTATCTCTAATGTAATAGAGTTAGGAGTAGCTACTATCTCAGGATTTTGATTTATAATACTTGCAAATAAAGTATTACCTGATCTGGGTTGTGCTACTAAAAATAAAAGTTGTTTATTTTTCTTTTGCTCCAAGGTCACTAGTTATCTGCTCTTTCTTGTTGTAAATCATTTCTCCTGATTTTTTAACTCTTTCTATAGTTTGTAATTGACCTAGTACATTAAATACTTCAGGTTGACTTGAACCTGATGTTAATGTCTCTGCTTTGTTTTTCATAATTAAATGATAAGAATCTAGTTGGTGTCTGTTAACATCTTGTGTATCAAAAGAACCATCGTCAAATTCTTTTTTAAGAGTTGACCATAATTTAATTTCTCTCATACGATCTCTTGCAACAAGTTGCATATTAGCAAGACCATATCTAGCTTCATCTAAATCTATCTGATATTTTGTTAGTTTATATTCGTCTTTTTCTGACTCAATTTTTTTCTCTAACCATTTAACTTTAGCTTCTTGTCTTCTACAATCAAAAGATAAACTCATTAAGTTTTCTAAAAATACGTTTTGTTCTCTAACACACTGCCAATACTTTGCAGCTTTTGTTGGATACTTAGCATCCTGTAACACAGACATTCTCATTTCTGTCTCTGTTCTAAATACTTGTTTTTTAGTCCATGTGTCACGAAGCTCGGCTGTCATAGCCTTAAATTCTTTGACGTCCTCTGGATCTAATAAATTATTTAAGCTTGGTGCTTCTTTTTCTATTAACGCATGTATGTTTCTTTTTTCTGTCATATTAATTCCTTTCGATTCTTTATATATAACGATTATTAACTAGTTGTCAATGTCGAAGCTGTAGCTACTGATGTTGTATCTGTAAATGTTTCTGAAGTATTTACTCCTGTAGGAGGTGCTACACCACCTGCAACAATAGCTCCGTTAGTACCAGTATTACCAGCCTGCCCATTCATGTGTTGATTTCTAGCTGTTCCTAAACTAGCAGTAATTGACCAAGAAGTTCCATTGTAAATTTCTGCAGTAGTAATTGTTCCTGGTCCACCACCAGATACTAACATTTCTGTTTGAGCAGTAGGTCCACCATTTCCGTAATTACCTGATCTTCCTCCACCATTTAAACTTGCAGTCGATGTCCAAGCAGAACCATTATATTCTAAACTATCTGAATAAGTTGGAGGTGCATTACCTCCTGCAACTATTGCAGCTGTTTGAGTTCCTCCTGAAGACATAGACTCTCTAGCAGCAGGTAAAGCCCCACCACCTGTCCAGCCTTCACCATCATAATGCTCAACAGTGCTAATAACACCACCTGGTGGTTTAGTTGTTCCACCTATCGCTAATCCTGCTGTGCTAATTCCTGCCCCACCTGCACCATATCTTGATACACTCATCGCTGGTTTAGCAGTCCAAGAAGAGCCATTGTATTCTTCAACATTTGTTGTTGAAACATTTGGTGGATATCTGTAGGATCCTAAAGCCAATCCAGCTGTTTGAGTTCCAAAAGCACCATGTGCTGATCCAGTGTTATTCATAGCTCCACCACCACTCCAAGAAGAACCATCGTATTCATATGTTGTGTTTACATAAGGGTAAGTAATACTAGTTTGATTACCACCAAAAACTGCTGCTGAAGTTTTAATTCCAATACCTTGCCCACCATTTAATTTAGGAGTAGACATGTTACCACCAGCTGCCCATGCTGCATTTGTAATAGTATTAATGTTCGAGTTGTATTCTTCGGTAGTAGCTGTTTTTCCTGGAGCAGTGTAACCACCTGCACCAAAACTCGCTGTACCACTTCCAACAGGTCCAGTACCCATTTGTGTTTTTGCTGTAGCTAATGTAGCTGAAGATGTTGTCCAATTTGTTCCATCCCATGTTTCTGTAGCAGTTGAAACACTTGGAGCATATCCTCCCATAATAACTGCAGAAGCAGAATCTCCACCAGATTGTGTGTTTGCTCTAACTGTGTTTGTTGGGCTTAAAGCTGTCCATGAGCTTCCATCATATTTAAAATTTATTGTTTGTTGACCAGGATTACCTCCAACAGATAAAGCTGCTGTTTGTGTTCCCATTCCAGAATTAGAAGATACACCTGAAGGAAATGCTCCTCCTGCAGTCCAACTTGTTCCATTGTAGTGTTCTACACTAGTGGATTGTGCTGTTCCCGTAAAACCACCTATTGCTAGACCAGCTGTTAAAATACCTGCACTTCCTATGTTTCTTCTTCCAGTTCCTATTGCACCACCACCTGTCCAAGAAGAGCCATTATATTCTTCGGTAGCAGTAGTTACTGATGGTCCAGGATTTCCTCCTGTTACAACAGCAGCAGTCTGAGTTCCAAAACCACCAACTGATCTACGAGCTGTAGACATACTACCACCATTTGCCCAACCCACTCCGTTATATTCTTCGGTAAGTGCACTTGGCCCAGGAAGAGTGTCTCCAGCAAATAATAAACCTGCTGTTTGTGTTCCAGCAACACCTAAAGTATATCTTGCTGTTCCTATTGCACCAGCACTTGAAAATGCTTGAATTTGTACTAATGCTTTGTTTGTGCCTGAAGTCGAGTTATACCAAACCTGTCCCTCGGTTGACGAATCTAACGTCGGATCCGAAGATAAGTATCTTACCCGTGTACCATGTATACTCTCGTATTCAGCCATTTAAAAAATCCTTTACGGAAGAGTTACATCGCCTGGTCTATTTTCATTACCTGGTCTAGCTTTTTCTTCGTCAGTTAATGCATCCCAAGCAGCTTGTGCAGCTTCTACTTCAGCTGTAATAAGAGCTTGAGCTTCTGCTTTAGTCTTTTCAACACCGTTCTTTTCAGCTAACCACATTGCGCCATCAACATTGTTTCCAATCATCCAGACATCTGCGGGATAACCTCTAAGAAAGAATGCTCTTCTGTCTTCTGCAGTAAAGAATCCTTTTCCAGTGTTTGTTGCTACTCCATATATAAAGTGTGCCATAGTTTAGTCCTCCTTATTTATTTATATACTTAATTGTATTCATTATCAACTAGTTGTTATTGTCTTAATATTTAATGCTGTTGTTTCTCCATTAAATTCTACTGAAGTACTACCATTTCCAAATGCTAATGCTGCGGTTGAAGTTCCTGTTCCATTATTTTGATAAGTAGACATACTAGGTTGAGTAAACCAAGTAGTGCCATCTGTTTTATAAGTATCAGTATTAGCTGGAGTTTTAGGACTACCAAAAATTATACAATCTGATTGAGTTCCTTTACTAGATTGTCCTCCTGCTTGAAAAATACTAATCATGTCTACTCCTGATGTCCAAGAAGTTCCGTCATACAATTCTGTTTTATCTATATAACTAGATGGTGCGGGTCTTCCTCCTACAGTTAAACCAGCAGTTAAAGTACCAACTGAAGATCTAGAGTTTGTAGTTTCTGCAGTGGTTCCACCATTTGACCAATTAGTTCCATCGTATTCATAAGTAACATTTGATCTCTCTCCTGGACTTCCTATGTACATATTATTAACAAATGCAGCTGTTTGTGTCCCTGTGCCAGACCCTGAGTAAGCTCCTGTTGGCATGTCGCTTACTTCAGACCAAGAGGTTCCATCAAATTCTTCAGTTTCTTCAAATAAAAAGTTAGGATCAGGTTGGTTTTGATAACCACCCATAATTAAACCGGCTGTTAAAGTACCTGCAGCCATTACATCTCCTCTAGCTGAATTAATATTATTAGTAGCTGTCCATGATGTACCATTGTATGAAACAGAGGTATTAACCATTGCTCCTGGAGGTGTTTCTCCACCAACTGCAAAAGCAGCAGTTAGAATTCCTGACCCATTTTTTTGAGGAGAACTATATGGAACTGTTCCACCAGATGCCCACGCTCCAGCTGTAATGACATTTATTGTTCTGTTGTATTCTTCTGTTGATTCTGTTCGTGCACTTCCAGTATAACCACCAAATTTTAAAGCTGAATCAGCTGTGCCTGTTCCAGCTAAAAATCTTGCTGCAGTTGCAACAGCGCTATCTGTAGACCAAGTGCTTCCATCGTATCTTTCGTTTGTTGTGATTGCAGGATTACCTCCAGAAAAAGCTAATGAGCTATCTTGAGTACCAGCATTTGATCCTGCAAGACCATATCTAGCTGTTCCTAAATTTCCACTTGTTGTCCAAGAAGTCCCATCATATTCTTCTGTTGCAGCTGTTGAAGGACTACCTCCAAAAACAAGTCCCGCTGTTAGTGTACCAGAACCCGCTAATTCTCGTCTTGCTGTATTAGCAGCTCCGCCATTAGTCCAATTTGTTCCATCAAACTCAAAAGAAGTAGCTGTGTTACTACTACCATCCCAACCCAAAGCATACACAGAAGAAGTTTGTGAACCAAACATTGTTCCTGCATTCCTTCCAGCTGGAAGAGCATTTGCAGCTGTCCAACTAGTTCCATCATATTTACTTACTGTTGTAAAAACTCCAGGTGATCCAGGCTGTCCACCTCCTGATACTATACCTGCTGTTAGTGTTCCCGTGCCTTCAGGCCATCTATAAGCAGCAGGATAATTAGTTCCAGTAGTCCAACCAGAACCATTGTATTCTTCTGTATTTGCAACAGGTGAACCAGTATTACCACCTACACCAACTGAAGCTGTTTGAATACCAAAACTTCCCAATGAATCTCTAGCTGTATTTAAAATTCCACTACTTGCCCATGCTGAACCAGCAATCACATTTTTAAATTCTCCAGTTGCACTATTGTACCAAATCTGTCCTTCAGCTGCATCATTGTCTGGATTACTAGTTAAAAACTTTACTTCTTTTCCTATTAAATTTTTATATGTGCTCATAATTTTAACTTGTTGTTATTGTTTTAACATTTAATGCCGATGTTTCTCCAGTAAATTCTTCTGTAGAATTTAAAATAGCATTAGCAGGTCCGTTATAACCACCAGCTATTAATCCTGATGAAGCAGTTCCACCCGACGAACCTGTTGAGTGAGGAATTGCATTTGAGGCAGAAGTTGCCCAATTAGTGCCATCATATTTTAAAGTTAATGTAGTTGGAAAACCAACTAAAAGAGCGTCTGTTTGTGTTCCCATTCCTCTAGTGCCAGGAGCTGGCGAAGCTATAACAGCATTACCAGAAGTCCAATTAGTACCATCATATTCTAAAGTATCTGTTGTGGCTGTAGCGCTGGGACCTGATCTTCCTGCTGTAGTTACCCCAGCAGTTAATATTCCAAATGATCCTATGTTTTGATAAAAATTAGGCATATTATTTACAGTTGTCCAACTAGAACCATCATATTCTTCAGTTCCGTTTTTTCGAGTATCAGGATTTAAAGTTGCTCCTCCTGCTGAAACAGCAGCTGTTTGAATTCCAAAACCAGCCATATAAGCTTTTCCTTCACTTAAATTGTTACTAGCAGTCCAAGAAGATCCATTGTATTCTTCAGTAGTATTATAATTTGTATTAGGACCAAGTGGAGTAAATCCACCAAAACAAAGGGCAGCTGTTTGTGTACCACAACCTCCATGTCTACTTTTAATAGTAGGTAAATCATTTTGTTCAGACCAAGAAGATCCATTGTATTCTTCGGTAACTGCATAAGTATTATTTGGAGTAGCACCAGAAGCACTATATCCACCAAAACCTAAGCCAGCTGTTTGTGTTCCAACAGTTCCTGATTGCATTAAATAACGTGCTGTATTTAAATTACCACCAGATGAAAATGCTGCAGCTGTAATAATGTTTGATGATCTATTCCATTCTTCTGTGCTACTAATATAACCTGTGCCACCTAAATAACCACCAAAGGCTAAAGAAGCGGATGTTGTTCCACCATTTGCACCAGCACTAGAATATCTACCCACTGCCATGTCTGCTACTTCAGACCAAGATGTTCCATCAAATTCTTCTGTTTTTCCACCTACGGGTGTACCTCCACTACCTCCACCAGACATAAGAGCAGAAGTTTGTATTCCTGAAACAGCGCCTGTGTTAGGTCTTGAAGTATTCATATCTGCACCTGCTGTCCAAACAGTTCCATTATATATATTAGAAGAAGTTCCAGATGCACCAGCAGTTAAACCAGCTGTTTGAGTTCCACAACCTTGTAAATATCTTCTTGCACTTGTAAGTGTGCCTGGAACATTAGTCCAACTAGTACCATCGTAATGTTCTGTAGCATTTGTATCAGGTGTACCTCCACCAAAAGCAACGGCTGCGGTTTGACTTCCTAAACCACCAACACCAACTAATGCATCATTTAAATTATCTCCTTCTGTCCAAGAAGTTCCATCATATTCTTCTGAACTTGCAATTTCTCCAGGTCCTCTTGGAATAGTAGTTGAACCTCCAAAACCTAAAGCTGCAGTTTGTGTTCCTGTTCCACCCATACCACTTCTTGCTGCAACTAAATTTCCACCTGCTCCCCAACCGTTTCCATCATATTCTAAAGTTGTATTTACAACGTTAGGTGTTCCTGGTCCTATGTATCCACCAAAACCTAAACCTGCTGTTTGTGTTCCAGCCCCCGCCATTAAAGCAGTAGCAGTAACTAAACTTCCACCAGATGACCATGCTGATAAAGCTGGTAATGCTTTTAAAATTCCAGTAGTAGTATTATACCAAATCTGCCCTTCAATAGGGTTAGTTGGATCTTCAGCGACCCTTTTTATAAACTGGCCTTTTAATGTTTTATAGGCTGTCATTCAACCTCCTTAATTATTCTTTAGGAGCCAACCCTGTGTGCTATCTACATACACTAAAGTATTTGCTGCTCTTTCTGTTGATACCGTTAAAGGATCTGTTGACCCTGCAATTTTTTCTGAACCGTTTTGATCAATTGTTAATGCATTACTATCAAATGTTCCTGCATAATCTATAAATGATATTTCATCACCAATATTACCTGCAGGTAAATCCATTTCAAATGATCCACCAGTTGTATTAATAAAATAACCTTCACCAGCTACTGCTGTAAAAGTAGAAGTTTTTACTGCTTGCCATGAAGTACCACCTGATACTTCTGCAAAAGATAATTGACCAACACCTGTTGCACCTGAACCTGATACTGATGCTACTTTTAAAAATCTATCTGCTGTGACATTTCCTGTTGGAAATTTTAGTGTGTAGCTCTGTCCTGAGCTATGTGGAGGCGACTGTAGTTTAATCCCGTGAGAATTAGATTCACAGTTAAGCTGAATTGTACCTGGATTTGTTGCACCACCAATTTCTGTTACACCTGTTCCATTTGGATATAGTTGTGTATTACCATTAGCTGCATCAACAATATTAATGTAGCTTGAATTTGTTCCTGAGTTTGTAACTAATTTAAGATCGTACGCACCATTAGAAGATATTTGTCCTACTTCTGATCCACCACCAACTACAACTTGATCAGTATCTAATATTACATCACCAGTTCCATTTGGTTCTAATTCAATATTACCATTTGAAGTAGATACAATTTTATTTCCATTAACATCTAAGTCACCACCAAGTTGAGGTGATGTATCATCTACAACATCTCCACCTGTTTGAATTTCTATAATATCTGGATTAGTTCCATCGTTTGCAGTTGCAAAAACAATTGAAGTTCCTTTGTTTGTTGCAGCAAATGTAAAAGTGTCACCTGATCCTGATACGTATTTAAATTGAACTGTGTAAGCACCAGATGTTGCATTTTTTAAAATATAAAAAGTTTCTACATCTAAAGGAATAGTTACAATTTGATTTCCTGTAATAGAACCTGTAAACTCGATCATTCTTGCTTGAGCTGTTCCAGTTAATGCACCATCAGCAACAGTTAAAGCTGTTGTTTGCGCACCACCAGCAATTGAAACTGCTTTATATCCTCCAAGAACTTGTTCGATAAGGTCTAGATTAGCGTTTGTTTTTGTTCCCCATGTACCAGCATTTTCGCCAGTAGCCATTTTTTCTATACCGAGAGGTGTATATGTTGATGCCATAAATTTTATCTCCTATGCAGCGTCAGTATAACTTGTATTTGATCCAGTTGCAACATTAGAATAGCTCGTATTCGAACCTGTTGAAACTCCGTTATAATTGGTATTTGAGCCAGTGTCAACATCTTGATAATGAATTATAAATGGCTCTCCAACAGATGCTGTCATTGTAAATGTTGGTAATCCAACAACTTGATCTTTGGGATCTACACTACCAATAGCAGAGCTAAATGAAACTCCTGTTAATCCCATTATTTGATCAGGAACATCTACAATTGTTCCTATAGAAGCACTCATAGATACACCTGTAATAGGTACAGTTACTGATCCTGTTCCTTCAACAAAACCTATAGCAGATGTTATAGATAATCCAGTTGGTGCTACTGCATCATTTGGAACAACCACAGATCCTTGTTGTGACGTAATTGTAAATGTTGGTAAAAGAATTTCAACAGCATTGACTGCAACAGGAGCATTTAAAGTTGAAGTAATTGATAAACCTGTAATAGACACATCTTCATTAGGAGCTACTGCAGTTCCTTGTGTTGATGTAATTTCTTGACTAGTTAATCCAACCGTTTGATCGTTTGGATCTAAAACTCCAATAGCTGCTGTAGTAGAGAGACCTGTAATAGATGGAGTAACTGAAATACTTGCTTCTGCATATCCTTGAAGATCATTAATAACTAAACCATTTGGTTCAACTGTTACACCTATAACATTTGAAACTGTTCCGAGAGTAGAATTAAATGATTGACCTGATAAAGTTACAGTTGCATTAATAGCAGCTGTTATAGAACCAATACTTGCTGTAAAAGATAAACCTGTAGGCTGAGCAACAGCACCTGCTAATGAACCCCACTCATCTTCACCCCAAGACTTTGCACCCCAACCTTGTTTTAAAGTTGTAGCTTCATTCCAATTAGCCTGTCCCCAGGTTAATCGGCCCCATCCAGAAGAAACGTCGGGCACTGGACCCTCCTTATGCTAATCTTATGATTGCGTTCGATGAATCGTTTGCAGG
>Ga0208434_1000645_pt1 | contig 15863 bp, 19 predicted proteins | sample 13_taG_FD_184086 | JGI IMG/M metagenome (GOLD analysis project Ga0208434, IMG submission 184086) | Marine viral communities from the Subarctic Pacific Ocean - 13_ETSP_OMZ_AT15268 metaG (SPAdes) (version 2) | ecosystem: Environmental > Aquatic > Marine > Oceanic | place: Pacific Ocean | collected... | reverse complement strand
TCAAGTGATTTAGCGGTGGTCTTTAGGTCTACAATATAGTTCTTCTCGCCATCAAACACGATTGCATCGGCTTTACCTTTTACGGGAATCTCGTTTCCGCTTTCCGTTACAAATGTTTTTATACCTGCAACTTCTGGCTTTGCTTCTATACCCATAATATCGTTTACCTCTGGAACTTTAAGCAGCTTATCGTACATACCATAGACTAAATCATAATCCTTATCGGGTAGTACAAGTTTGCCTTCGTGTTCCATTTTAAACTCTTTGTAGGCGTTACCTCTGCGAGTCCCTTCCCATCGTACAGCTACTTCTTTCTCCTCAAGGAATAAAGCGTGTAGTGCAGTACCTACATCAAAGAATGAAGTAGAAGGGTAGCTCCACTTGCCTTGCTTCCAAAGGTGAAACTTTGTTGGCGATTGGCGCAGGAGTTTGAAGGCACTATTGGACATATAAGATTTGTCCGAGTAGTACGCTTCATCGTCCTTGAATTTTTCTAAATCAGTCATTACGCAAGAATCTCATTACGCTGTGCTGCTGTTAGCTCGTACTTATCCAGTGCTTTAACTACTGCATCTTTCTTACCATCTTTAACAGCCTTAACCATCTTTGATTTGATTTCATCAGTAAGTTCTAATAGACTCACTTTAGCAGTTGCCTTAACCGCAGCTTTAGGTTTACTTCCTTGTTTTGAGATAGCCATTGAAACCTCGTTTGAACTCGCAATAGAAGTATCAATCCCAATACCAAGATTAGCCAATGCACGGCCCCAAGCACTTGTTTCACAGTTTTCCACATAGCTTGTTTTATTTATGTAGCTACTGGACTTATCCTCTTGAGCAAAACCTGTGGCTACTATATCTCCTTTATCGTTGAGTACAGAAGCCTTGATTACACAAGATACTTCATCTAAATGCCACACGTCAGAGGTCAGAGACCAACCTTCGTATTGTCCGCTTTCACGGAAGTATTTGATTCTTTGATTGACCTCAACATATTCTTTTCCTTTGATGTTTGTGGTCTTAAACTGATAACGACTCATATATAAACTTAAATTAGTTACTAAAATTGTTTGAAGGGGGAGCAGTGCGAAGCACTTACAAACCAAAACCAATAGAAAAACTCCCCCTCCTACTTAAACAATGTAAACAAAAGTACAACTTTGTCTATTCAAATATAGATAAAATTATATAATAACTACCACGCAACACCAGAAATTTTTGTTTTTAATGCAGAAATCTCACTATTAATTTGCTTTGACTGCTTCTTTAGAGATTCATTCTCAAGGGCTAATCGGTTGTTAGTGCTTATCAACTCTCTGTTCTGACTTGCCAATTTCATAAGGCGTTCCCGTACAGCCTTGTTACGCTCCATAAACTCATCGTAGGTGTGTTCCTCCAGTAAGCTATAAGGTAGCATCGTCTTGGCTACGATATTATCTATCTGATAGTATACAGATTTGTAGTCCCTATCAAATTTGTAATTCATCTCGTGCTGCTTACAAGCGTGGATTACTGTGGCGTGGTCTTTACCTAATACTGTTCCGATAGCATCAAGAGACATCGTAGAGTATTTACGCATCGCTACTAAAAAGCTATGTCGGTGTATGACATACTCACGCTTTCTTGACTTCAATGGTATCTCTTTATGCTTTGTGATTTTAGCCCACACATCTGCGGCTAACTTCTTTTGCGATAGGTCTAAAAAATCTTTCTCTTTCATAGCATACTTCTGTATAAATACCCTTATATCAGTAGGGTATATTAGTATTCTTCTATTATATTTCTAATATAGAATATATCTTTAAGATATATTCTTATATATTACTATTATATTACTTCTAATAGATATATATTACTAATATAAGTAATATATTACTACGGGTGTTTAGGAAATTAAATCCCCAGTGGGTAGTCCTCATTCTCTGGTACAGTTATATCCCAAGAGATGTCATTTAAGGTATCTGCGGAGGCGTTTAAGCCAACTTCTATCCACTTGTAGTATTGGTAGTCATCATCAACGAATAAGCCTCTTAAATCCGTTGTATCATAAATCACTCTCATAACGCTTTAATATGTTGGTTAATCTTTCTACTTCTGTTTTATAGTCCTCACGCTGTGCGATAACCATTCTGTGTTTCTCTCTCGCTTTGTCTATCTTCCCCAATAATTCAGAGATTTCCGTTATACGGCTTTCATAAGCGTAGTAGAACCTATCTAATGAACCAATCAACTTGGCCACCTCTCTGCTGTCCTCCAAGAGTTTAGCTATCTCAATAAACTCGTTAATGATATAGCCCAACTCTTTAAGGTCGTTAGCAAATAATAATCTGTGTAGGTTATCTGACATCTATCCGATTTCTTCTATCTCTTTCTGTACGTTGGTATATTCTTCAAAGTCAATGCTCTTAACTTCAACATCTGTAAACTCTCCGTCCCAAACGTAATCTATGATGAGGTCTTTCAATGGAACACTGGTTCTCTCATTCATATTAATCTTAACCTTGATGGTAGCCTCTACATAAATGTCGGCTGTCTCTACTTCATAATAACTTCTATCACTCATCTTTATATAATGTTTGTTGAATAAAATCTTTAACGCTCTCTGCCTCTGTATCTAAAAGGTAGTAACCGAGTATATCTGCAAATAGATTATCGTCTACCTTATCGTAGTTCCAAGCACATACAATGGCTATATCAACCTTGCTTACAACGCCACGTCCATCGTTGCGCCTCCAAGACTTTAGAACCTTTTTAAATTCTTCTACTGTCCACATATCAAACTAACTTACGGATTAGACCAAAGGCTTTAAGCTGCTTAACAGAGTCTGGAATTATCTGCATATAACGCTTACGGTTAATATCATAGATAGTCCAATTTTCTGCCTTGTTGCAGTTCACTCCTCCTTTAACGTGCTTGGCTACACCAAACCTCCCATTAAACTTACTCACGCTTCCATCTTTCTTTGTAAACTCACCACCGAAGATTACTCCTGTGGATTTTAATTCACTCACGATACGCGATAATGATTCTTTGTCTGTAAGGACAACGGTGTTGTCTCCCTCTTGATAAATTGTCTTGCCCATTTTATAATTCTTTAGCATTATTAATTCCTTCCCATATACTCTCCCACGCTCCCTCGTAAGCTGTAAAGGTCTTTAAGACCTCGTTGGTACTTCCGTGATACACGGTGATGGTTGCACCTCTTAAATCAATTCTAATTGATGCTGCGCCTTTCTCTTTAGTTCTCATATCATTTTGGTTTTAGTGATTGAACACTTCAAATGTAATGAACATATTTGTTAATATCCTAATTTACACAAAAGAAATACTGGAAAAACTTTTACATTAATTCTGGAACCCCCAATTCTACAGGAATTTCCGTTACAGAAAAAGTCCCCAATTTTTTTACGAGTTCGCGTTTCCAAGTAAAACGAGTACCTTTTATCCGCCCAACCGCGTGTAACGGTTTGACCTTGATTTTGCGATTTTTCCCGAAATCGTGGCCCGTCTCAAGTGAGACACTCACCAAAATTTGGGCAAAAGTTGAGGGTCTGAATCCAATAAACCCTAAAAAGTAAGGCCCAAAAAGTCCTTTAATGCTTTAAGAAAAACAGCCCTTTAGCCCAGTGTTTACAGGGGTTGTATTTTGAGAAAATTGATAAAAGGGTAGTGCATAAATGAAAATGACCTTCAGCCCAGTCATAGCGAGGCCTAACATTAAAGGTCAAAATGGGTCTTTATCCGAGTTTGTAACCACCAAATTTAAAACAATCTTTTTTATACTCAATTTTGCTATTATTTGCAATAATTCAATAGGTAAAAAGTACCAGCCACCAAATAAAAAGTAAGTGTTTTTACTCAATCTTTAAAAAGGTGCAAATTTGTTGTAACTCACTGAAAAACAATGCTTTAGCACCTGTTTATCTATACTTATATATAAAGGGCTGCTTTTTTATTGGGCAAATTGTAGTATAATAGAGGTATAGAAACCAGCCACCGAAAAGGGGCGCAAACTTAAAACAAATGGAAAACGCAAAACAAATCTTTGAAGCATTGGAAACAATCGCAGCAGCAAGCAAAACAAACCAGAAACTAAACTTTTATATAAAGGGTGTAAAGTTTGAGTTTCACGTTAGCTATATTGATGCGGACGAAAAAATAGGAAACGATGAATATATAATATCTTCGGTAGGCAAGTGGGGCGAATCAATGAACGTAGAAAAAATAACGGGAAAAGCTATGAGCCTATATACATATAATATGTTTGGAAAGAAAGTAACGGAAAAAGTCCTTTTAGAAAATATAACTTTAGAAAAGAAATAATAACCAGCCCCCGCAAGGGGGCACAATACCTTAAGCAATGAGAAAAGCAATTTTTAGAACCCTTGAAAGGTTCAACGAGGACAACAGCGGGACACTTGAAGCCCTTGTATTATTAATTTTACTAACTACAGCGGCTGCAGCCGTTGTAAAATAATTTAAACAAATGGAAACAATTAAAGTATCTAAAAAGTACGAAGCGGTACAGGTAACAATTAAAACCAGCCACCGAAAAGAAAAACACTTTTCAAAGGGCCTCACTACATTGGGTATTCAAGGCGGTGAAATTCGCGAGTTGATAACGACCCGTATCTATTGGACAAAGAGCGGAACCTGCACGGCGTGTGTCTGGCTGCACTCAATGACCCACGACAGCGCAAGCGGTAAAAGCCCTGCAAATAGTGGCGGATATTGCAAGGAATCAAGCGCAGTAGCTGAAGCACTCATAAATTTAGGTTTTGAATTTAACGAGCGTATAAGCGGTGGCGTAGGTATGCGAACAATAGAAGAAGCACTAAATGCAGTAGGGCAATATATATCGGGAGCGGAAGCAGTTAAAACAATAACCCAACACGGATAAAAATGAATGACTATATATATTTAGACAACACACCAGCGGAGCGGCAATTCGCCGCCCGTCTTTTATCCTGTGGCTATTTTGTAGCCTATGAGGACAGCAAAGAAATACTACTAAAAAAACGTAAATAATGAAACTAAAAGCAAATTTAGACGGCAGCCTATATATTGAGACGAAATTAGGCCACGAACGCCCACACGTTATACACTGCAGCGAATCACTGTATGAAATCAAGCAAGACAGCGCAGAGCCTTATTTGGTCGCGGAGGAATGCACAAACTTTCCGCGCCTTCACCTGCTTACCAGTTGGAGCGAAGACGAAGCACTGCAAGACGTTGCAACCTATTTACAAGAAGAGGAAGAAACAGAAGAGCCGCACCTAATTGCAGTCTTTAAGCTGAACTTTTAAACTATGTTTGAAGCACTCACAACAAAGGCGGCAAAGGTGCAAACTTCACCAAAAGGGCGGCACTACATCAAAGCAGGGGCACGGGTATATCTGCCAACGCTGAACAATTACAGCAGCTTAAAAGACGGGAAAACATATATTTTCAACCAAGACAAAACCAAAGTTAAAAGGCTTTTAAACTGGATATAAAACCAGAAGAGGAAATAAAATAGGGCTATCCATTGGGTAGCCTTTTTTTATGCGCTGAAGTAATAAGGGGGAAAGTTAATAGGGTTATAAGCGCCAGAGGCTACGCCCCCCGCCAACCTTTACGCAATACAGGGCGAAAAAAGAGGGTTTCAATCCTTTACGGGTCATTAAGGGGGTACGGGTAGGACTGACCGACGAGGGAAGGGAAAGTATATACTTACACCTAACTCCCTGCGGGGAAAATGGGGGGCGGGGAGTTGCTATATGCTCACATCTATTACAGACCATCTAACAGACTTAAACACCTTCTACTATACATTGGTATCACTTTATACAGAAACGCTCTTAAACATCCCTTAAACACCCTTAAAAGAGCTATAGGCATTAGCCATTGCTGAAGGGAAATACATCTATGCCAATACATAGGGTAGCATTATATCCTATGGGTATATGTAGTAGTATACTAATATAGTAGACCTCTTTATTAGAGGTCTACTAATATATTAGTAATATATACAAGTAATATATTAGTATACTACGCGTGAGAAAATAATATGCTTAATGAATTGAAATATCATTCACTAATTGTATATTAGTGTAAACGATAATATTGTTATGACACAGAAAGAGTTAATGTTAGCTTTAGCAGGTGGTGGTCTACCGAAGAATGATGTGAAGAAGGAGATGTTTAGTTTCTACAATTCTATGGTGGGTAAGAGCAAATACTTCCCAAGGTCAGAGAATCCAAAGACTGCTTGTGGCAGTTGTATCCAGAGAGTAAAGACCTCTATCTGGAAATGGTATCATAGTGATGAGACAGCACCAACCTATAGTGAGTTGGAATTTACGGGAAGGTTGGGCGCACATAACATACCCTTATACAAAGTTGTGAAGTAATGGCAAGTGTTAGAGACAAGAATGGTAATGTAGTTAGGGGACTTGGCTCTGAACTAACGGATACCCAAAGTGAGTTTATTGATAAGGTAAAGAAGTATGGCTTTGAGGAGGCTGCAAAGATAGCTACCGAGATGAAGTATACGAACTACTACCGTGATAGGAGAACTATCGGCACAGCGTTCTATAATGAGCTTATGAAGATTGTAGCTTCCGAGGGTATGCAGATAGAAGCAGCCAAGGGTTCTAACATTAGGGCTTTGATTAATATTAGAGACAAAGCACTTCGTGCAGGAGATGATAAAGCTGCTATGGAGGCGATAAAGATTCTTAACGATATGCAAGGGTATAAAGCACCTACGAAGGTGCAGCAGACCAAGATAGATGTTAAGGCTACTATTGACCTTACCTCTAAAGAGGAAGACGATGATATTGACTATATTGACATTTAATGGAGATTAAGCTATATAACCCTACACAACCTCAAAAGGACTTCTTAAACATCATCTACGATGATAAGCCGTTTATTACATTGGCGGCTATGGGTAGGCAGACAGGTAAGACTTATGCTATGATGAACGATGCAGTAATGCGTGCGTTGAATAACAAGAAGCATAGGATGTTCTGGGTATCCCCTATACAGGACCAAGCCAATAAGGTGATGAAGGACATAGAGAGTATGTTTAGTAACCACCAAGAATTGTTCAGTCAGATTATAACAAGGTTTGACAGGAAGCACAATGAGATATACTTCTACAACGGTAGTTTTATTAAGTTCCGTTCCTCTGAAGCGGGGGATAACCTTCGTGGTGCTACATTAGATTTTATCTATATTGATGAGGGTGCTTTTATCAAGGAGGCGTTTATCAATGAGGTGTTACTGCCTATGGTTACAAGGACTAACGGTAGGGTAGTAATGTCTTCTACTTTTAACGGTAAGAACTGGTATTGGGACTGGTATCAGCGTGGTTTGCAGGAAGAGGACTGGGGACAGATAAAGAGCATCAAAAGAACATACCTTGACTTAAATGACCAAAAGGTGGAGGAAACAGTGTTAGGGATTAGAAAGTCTATGACTAAAGCACAGTTTGACCAAGAGTTCTTGTGTAGACCTGTGAGTGCCGATGCGTTATTCTCCAATATTGAGGAGGCTGTTGTTAAGAATGTGACAGAGCAGTACGATAGGCTTTACATCGGTATGGATATTGGTGTGGCGCAGGATTATACTGTGCTTACTGCGATGACTCAAGACTACGAGGTGATAGATGTTGATAGGTTCAACTTCAAGGAACAGGGGATGGACTCTACGGAGTTTAAACAACGCATTAAGGACTTTTACCTTAAACACTTTGATAGCCTTGCAGCGGCATACTTTGAGGTCAATAACAACGATTTACTCTTTGATGAGATTACGGATGACGATAGGATGTATAAGCTTATACCCTTTCAAACCACAAGTAAGAGTAAGCCAGAGATTATAAGGAATTTAATTAAGCTGTTTGAGGATAGTAAGATTAAAATACCAGAGTACGATGTGTTGGTAAAAGAATTGTACGATTACAAGAGTAAGAGAAACCCCATAACAGGTAACCTCCAGTTTTCTAACACCGATGGTAAGCACGATGACTGCGTAATGAGTTTAGCGATTGCTGCTTATTGCGCTACCGAAGAGCAGGACGGAGGTATAACAATGTTTTTATGATTTCACTACGACAGCACATAGAGATGATGGAGTGGTTACAAGCGGGTGAATCTCCAGCTAAATACATAGCTAAAATGAAGCCGTTGGAGTCATTAGATTTCTTGAGATATTCAGAGGATACCTATCCCATTAAAGACAATCTTAAAAAACCCTCAGTAAGTAAAAAATACTATACTAATGTTGAGTCTTTAGTCTTAGGACAGTTTATAATGCTTGAGCAGATAATAACAGGAAAGACAAAACTTGCAGACCACCTTATAGATTTTGAGATAGCTAAACTTATAATAAGGCCAATTGAACAGCAAGTGTTTGATAATGAGGACGCTAAAAAAGAAAATGAAAATGCTGGAGAAATACTATCTATGGATGTTAGAGAAGTATACTGGGTCTTAGAGCAGTTTATTGAGGCGAGAAACAAAACACTGTTTAAAGACTTTTCTGGAGTCTTCTACGATGCGAAAGAAGAAGAAGATAATGAGGTTGAGGAAGACAACAAAGAAGATAAAACTTCAGAAATGTTATTTAGTCAGCAGTGGTATTGGTACTCTATTGTTAGGATGTTAGCAAACGAAGATATCACTAAGTACGATGAGATTTATATGCTTCCTATGATGACTGTATTACCCGAAATGAGCTATTTAGCACAGAAAAGCAAGATAGAGTCTGCAAAGCAACGTCAACAACAGGCTATGCGTAAATTGTAAATTAAGAAAAGACTAACGTGAACGATTTAACCACTATTTACGAGTTGTTTGAGCAATTCGGGGAAAACCATTCTATGGTTAGCGAATTTAAGCTGCTCAACTCATTAGATGATTTAGAGAATATACAGATTAATCATAGGGGATTGTTTATTGCATTAGAGGACGCCAACATATCAAGAGATGGCGGTAACCCTATATACGATGTTAACTTCAACATAGTGATTGTAGACAAGGTAGCTGTAGATGAGCCGTTGTCGCTTATAAACTCTAATCAAGAAAATTTATTCGTGATGGGTCAGCTACAAGACTACTTCATACAAAACCTTGATGGTGAGCAAAGCTTTCAAGAGGTTAGTATGAGAGGCTTTTCTTCAGAAGACTATAACATCACTGCCTCTGTAAGTAATGCAACATTCGTTGTAGGGAGAAACCCGTACTTGAGAGACATTGATATTTAATGGCTGTTAATGTAAATAGAATGAAGAACCCTAATGCCGCTAAACAACAGCAGCAGGGTGCTTTGCGTTTCTACATACAACAAGAGCTTAATAAATCACAGATAATAAGCAGGTTAAAATCTAATTTAAAAGGAACGGCTGTAGATGGGGAACCTTACATACACAAAGCGACTGGTAGGTTAGAGAAAAGTATCACCCCTAATAAAGACGGTCAAAAAAATTGGGGTAAAAGAATAACTTCAAAAATTAAAGTTGACGCTTACTTAGGATTAGGTATCGGCATTGAACAAGTTTCGGCAAGAATTGATATGGAAGCTTATGGAGACACTCTTGATAGCGGAGGTATGGTTCAAGTTGAGCAAAACGACATATACCGATGGGTGTTAGCTAAGGCAAACAGATACCCCACAAGACAGTGGTACTATAGAGGAGGTCCAATAAGTGGCTCCGAGATGACAACAAGCGCAGCTTGGAACATATCATACCACGTTACTAAAAAGATAAAGGCTGTAGGTGTTAGAGAAACTGGTTGGTTAAGCATATTAAAAGGGAAACAAGGGCTTAACGGAGCATTGCAAAAAGCTTTTCTTCGTTATTTAAATGATTACGATGATTACACTTATGGAACGGTAATCAACAAATTAGACAAAATGTTAAGCAAGCTATAAAATGGCAGAACAGAATAAAAGAATACAATTTCTTCAAGATGCACTACGGAATTTAGCAAAGTCTGTAAGAGAGGTATCCAACGGTTTAATTGACCTTGATAAGATTATATCTAAATTAACAGGGAAAACTAAAGAGTTCGCTAAAGAACAGCAACAAGCTGCTCAAGCTGTAAATCGTGTTGGGAAGAACCTAAAGGACACATCTAAAACTGTAGAAGATTACGGGAAAAAGACTGATAAAGCGACTAAATCCTCTAAAGGGTTCTTTGGTGGGTTAGGAAAGAATTTAAAAACCATTATATCTTTCTACGGTGCATATCAGTTACTTAATGCTGGATTACAACTTCTTAATCAAATATTTGTTGTATCTGCTAAAAAGGCAATAGCTTTTGAAAAATCTTTAGCTGATTTAAGAGCGGTAGCTGGCCTAACTTCTGAAGAAGTTTCAGTTCTCAGAGATGTTGTTTTTGAAGTAGCTGGTGTTACCTCTTTAACCGCTTTAGAAGTAGTTGAGTTGCAAAAACAATTAGCTAAACTTGGTGCATCTACTGATGAAATATCAAAACTTACTAAACCTATCGCACTTCTGTCCCAAGCGTTAGGAGAGGATGCAGGTGGCGTAGCAGCTACGTTAAAGAAAACGCTTAATCAGTTTCAAGCCACTTCAGAAGAGGCTGAAAAGTTTGCTAACATATTAACAGGTGCTGTAAACGAAACAGCATTATCTATGGACGGTTTAGGCACTGCACTATCTTATGTAGGGCCTTTAGGAGCGCAGTTAGGTGTAAGCTTTGAGGAAACGGCAGCACTACTTGGTATTCTTGCTGATAACGGTTTCAAGGCATCTAAAGCAGGTACTGGCTTGCGTAACTTCTTTGCAGTAGCAGCAAAGGATGGCAGACCGTTTAATGAGTTTTTGGAAGATATTGCAAGTAAAAACATTGATGCAGCGGAAGCTTTTGAGTTGTTTGGTAAGATAGGTGCATCTCAAGCGTTGGTTATATCTGAAAACGTAGAAAGATTTAAAGATTTAACTAATGAATTAAACGAGACAGATAGACTATTTAAGGCTAATGCAGTTCAAATGGCAACTACTGAGGGTCAGTTTCAAATATTGAATTCTGCAATAGACAAAACACAAACGAAATTTGGAGAATTTATTTTAGACCAAGATATATTCATATCAGCTATAGCTTTATTTGATAGAGCTGCTGCGGGCCAAGCACTCGCATATCGTGTTATAGCAAATGCTACGGATGAGACAACAGAATCTTTAGATAGAATAATAGAAAGTCAAACGAGGTTTAACAAGTCAAGTAACAAGAACTTGACAGACCTTCAGATGATGAGCGAGGCTTTTGATGCGCTTGGGGATTCTGTAGATATTGATAAATTAGATTTCTTGAAGGAATTTAATGATGACCTTGAAAGAACTGGAGACGTTCAGCAGACCTTAACGAATCTATCAAACACTTTTAATGAAGAGTTGAATGAAGCCTCTTTAACAATAAGGGAGCTTATAAACATCACATATCAAAGAAGCAAGTCTTTAGATGATGCTTACATTGCTCAAGAGGCTAATAATGAATCTGTAAAAAGATATAAAGAAGAATACAGCGGTTTGCTATCGCTTACAAAACAGGGTATTAATGTTGATAAAGAGAAAGCCGAATTAACAAAACAGATAGACTCTGAAATAGAGGCTCTTCAAAAGGCAAGCTTTAAGGCAGCGGCAGATAGAGACTTTGAACAACAGGAGATTATTGTTAAGAGAATCGCATTACTCAAAGAGCAAAAAAACGAAATTAAAAACTTATCTGTTTCAGATACGCTATTAGCAGAAATAAAGAAAAAACAACTAAAAGACCAAGAAGATGCTCAAAAGGCAGCTTTTAAATCAGAGCTGGATAGAATTAAGTCTGAATTAGACGCAGAGGTAGATGCTATTAATGCTGTTACAAACACAGAGCTTGAGGGCGCACAAAGTGCTGAAGAAGCAGCGCAGATTAGATTAAAACAAGAAAAGCTTGTCCAAGCCGCCTATGCCAATTCAATGCGCTCTGTGGAAGGCTTGCGGGACTTGTATCCAGAATTTATAAGTCAGATTGATTCTGCTTCAGCTTCTTATGAAAAGTTTTCTAAGTTTACCCAATCAGAAATAGGTAAAGAAGGTGTAACAATATTAAAAGACTACAAAAAATCTTTTGAAGACCTTGGTAAACAGCTTAAAAATGAAACGATAACTTTAGCGGAGTATGAAGCAAAAGAAGACGCCTTAGAAGCTTCTCTTATTTCAAGTATAACAACCCTTAAAAACTCAACAGAAGCAAATCAAGAGTTAAAGGATATGCTTGATAAGATTGTCGTGTCTTATCTAAACGCTAAGAAGAGTGCAGAAGATTATCAAGAAGCAAGCGAGGAAACGGAGAAAACCGTTAAGGCATTGGGGCAAACATTCGTAGTTGACCTTTCTATAGAGGAAGCCGTAGGTATGGCTTTAGCGTCTACAGGTGATATGATATCTAAGTTTAATGACACAGCTTTAGAGAATACTAAAAATCGCTTAGAATCTGAAAAAGACGAGATATCTGCAAGGTACGAAGTAGAGCAAGATATATTAAAGTCTCAATTGGATAACCAGTTGATTACTGAATCTCAGTATAGACAGAAACAAAAGGAACTCCGCAAAGCACAGATTGCTGAAGAAAACAGCATTGACAAAAAAATATTTGAATCTGAAAAGAAAAGAGATAGACAGAACGCTACAACTGGATACCTACAAGCCTTGGCTTCCATTATCCCTAACTTGATTGTGTACGACAACGAAGCTAATCCTATTGGCCTTTCTATCAAAGCCGCACTCTCTGGTGCTTTAGCAACAGCAGCTTACGGAGCGGAACTTGCTGCTATTGGTCAGAGAAAGTTCTTCCCTAAGAAGTTTGCAGATGGTGGTATGGTTAACGGGCCATCACACGACCAAGGTGGTGTACCTTTCTCCGTTCAAGGCAGGGGCGGTTACGAAATGGAAGGCGGTGAGTTTATTGTAAATAAAGATGCAACATCAAGAAACTATGATTTGCTAAGGAGGATAAACGACTCAACAAGAGTTAAGCCCACTACAGGTAAACTTAAGTTTGCTGAAGGAGGTTTCGTATCTTCACCATTGAATGAAAGTGTAGATTACCTAAAGGCTATTGCAGAGGCTACGACCTCAACAGCTATAGGCGTAAGTAAGCCTGTAAGAGCTTATGTTGCAGACAAAGATTTGCGTGGTAACGCTACAGAACGTAGAATTAGAGATAGAAACGACAGAATATAATGGCTGATTTAGTATTTAGAAAATTCACACAAGGAACTGACCCACAGTATAACGGAATAGCGTTTCTGAAGTCTGCTGATAATGTTGTCAGAGCGACAGCGGGTGCTATTGGTACTGTCGGAAATAGAGACGTTGTAAAGATAGTTTACACCGATGTTTATGAAAAGGCAATCTACGGTGTATGTACGGATTTCAATACGGGTGAAATAACATTTGATAAAGACATATACCCTGTGGAGTTGACCAACTTTTCGGGGACTGTGTTTAAATACAACAATACAGATATTTACGAAACAAGTATTTATAGAATAGGTGTAGATGTAGAGAACGGATTGTATTCAAAGGCTTATAATCAATACACATCAAATATATCCTACTCTCTAATTATACCTACTAAAAGAGATACATACTTTGGCGGAGCATCACCTGTAATAACATCTTCCGATGTTGCCTTTGCAGACCTATGTGATAGCAAGGCGTATGGTGTAGGGTTATCAGACATATCGTTAGATACACTAAACAACAAGTTTAAGTCTTCATTAGAATTTAATATCGCAACTCGTTAATATGGAGTTTAAGTTAGAGATTAGCAGGACCAACTTGGCCAACAGCTATTATGATGTTGACCTGTTTCCAGAGCAGCAATTGGAATATGATTTAGATTTCTACGACAGCGTAGATATTGACAAGATAAGGTTACCTTTCTACACCAAACTTCGTATACCGCTAACAACTAACAACAAAGCTTCTAACAGGTTTGACTTTGAGCCTATAACATCTCCTGCATTAGACTTCCCAAAGGATGACTTCTACTTTAAGATTACAGTATACGGAAGCAGCTCAACAGAGATAGCGGGTATACTTAATGTTGTTTCTTTTGAGTATAATTCATCACAGTCTTATATAGAGGTAGAACTAAAAGACTACCTGTCAAAGTATCTTGCTCAAGTTAAGGACACAAAGCTTGGTGAGCTATACACAGACAACTACTACACAACACGACATACTTTTCAAGATTTTAAAAAGCTCGTTGTAGCAGGGGGTGAGGCAGGAACTATAGGTCAAAACCCCGACCCTACACGTCCTATATCTTTTCCTTATGTTGATTTTTGTAACGATGTGGATGGGAAGTTCAATTATGCCGCAAGGCAGTTCCTTGAGTACGGAACAGGTATAGACAGAACAGGTATTATGCCTGTGTTTTCTGTAAAGGGTTTTTTACAATACCTAACAGCATACATAAGCTCTGCTGCTTTTCCACTTCGGGTAGACTCAAAGTTGTTTGAGTTAGGAAACTATGCTTCTACACCTGCATTTGCTGATTTTGAAGCGGAGAAGTTGCATATGGTTATACCATCACAGCTTCTTGCAAAGGAAGATGTAAACAGAAGAAACTTCTTTGTTAGACAGGCACCTGCTTGGTCGGGTACTAATCAGTCTTTAAACTCCTGTGAAGACCTTAATGGAAACAAAAAACTGATACACACCCAGTGGTTTGGTAATATGGAAACAGCGGGTAATTACGGGACTGATGGTGAAGGCAATCCATTATATGATACTCAAGATTGGGGAGCTGAAAAAAGAATGGGTTTCTACCCTGCTGATTTAGATGACCAAGGGGATTATTTCTTTGATGGTATACGAGGCTTCTTTTGTCCTAAAGTATCTTTTAATGCAGATATAAGGCTTAACTCTGGTGCAACATCTTTGACTATACAAAGACCAAAATTAGAGATACCCATAGCTGGTGAAGACGGTCTCGTTCAAGGCATTATAATAAATTCACCTTCTGATATGAGATTCAAAGTATACATAGGTGTATACGAGGATGGGTTTATGGCAAAGAAAATAGCTTTGCGAGACTCACAGGGTGATGACCTAATTTTAGATATGAGTAATGTTACTGCTGTTCAGCAAGGTAATTCAAACAAGAACAGTAATCAAGGACCTTTTGACTATTTTGAATGTGACGATAGTACAACAGGTGGCACGGGAGCAATATTTTATCACGGTTCTATTTTTAATGACACCTTGTTATTTGAGGAAATTACTGCATACTTTCCTCAAGACCAAGAGATGTTTATTAATGGTGGAAGTAGATATGGTGTAAACTATTTTATTGAGCCTCTTGACGGTAGTCTTCAAATTAATTACGCAACAAATTATAGCGGTAACAATCCCGCTGAAGCAGATGCGTTCAACTTGGCTTTATTTAGTGTAGGCCAATTAAGAAAACTTGTAACAAGAGTAGACAATTATGGTGAGCTTAATATAAAGTTCAGTTCTAATGCTGATACGCTTTTGTATAAGCTTACAGATGAGTTTGTAATTAGCGATTCTATAAACCAAACCTGTCCATTAAATGTATCCGAAATACTCACTGCTCTTCTAAAAAGATTTGACTGCGGGCTGTTCTATGAGTTTGATGACTCTGACCCCGACCCTTCGCTACACACTCACGTTCTTCGTGTAGACCCTCTCTCAATTGTAAGAACAGGTAGCCAAAATATAAACAGTCTAATAGACGATTTAAAGTCTGTAAGGATTAGTAATGGAGGAGATAAGGTCAAGTTGCTTGAGATAAACAACAAAGACTACGGTTTATACTTTGACGATTTAAATA
>Ga0208434_1000644_pt1 | contig 15867 bp, 10 predicted proteins | sample 13_taG_FD_184086 | JGI IMG/M metagenome (GOLD analysis project Ga0208434, IMG submission 184086) | Marine viral communities from the Subarctic Pacific Ocean - 13_ETSP_OMZ_AT15268 metaG (SPAdes) (version 2) | ecosystem: Environmental > Aquatic > Marine > Oceanic | place: Pacific Ocean | collected... | reverse complement strand
CCAACAACATAAAATTCAGTACCAGCATTTTTATTCCAGTCAATGCCGATTGCTTTAATGCAATCAGCATTACTAGTTTTTAAACCTAATACTCTTTGTAAATTACTATCATTATACTTGTAGTCTAAACGTGCGTTATACACCCATTCTTTTTTAAATACACCTTGTTGCTGTTCTATGAAGATAGCCATGTATTCTGCCATAAAAGATTCTTCAGTAGAGTCTCTTAATATTTCTTCTTTAATTTCCTCCCAATGCGGTATAACAGATGAAGGAAGAAAATCTTCTTTAAAGTCTGGTCTTTCTAAACACCATTGATGGAATTTGCCTTTCTTACCAATAGGTGTAGATGTAGCTATTAAAGAAGTATTAGGTGTAGTAGCAAGAATAGGATTGATTACTTTGTCTAGTATTTCTTCAGGTATCATATCCATTTCGTCTAGATACACAACATCAGCAGAACTACCACGCATAGTACCACCACCAGAACCATCTTGTCTCACACCAATACCAGATACGAAGCCTTGAATTAATGCACCATTTCTAAACTCCATTTTAAATGTAGGAGTTTTAATATACAAACTGTCACCTGTACCAGATACAACTTCAGAACGTAACTCAAAGTTACGTTTCATTAGTTTTTCCATTTCTTCAAATATATTAGTCAACTGAGCTTGATATGGAGTTACAATCATAATACTAGGCCCAATATAAACTATATTCCCATTAGCATCACGACCTCTATCTAACTTCATATTAAAAGCATAGTAAATAAGCTTTAAAGCCATTGCAAAAGACTTACCTGAACGTCTACCTTCACGAACAGTCATACGTTTACTAGAGCATCTTAATTGTTCTTTTTGATAACTTCTAAGAAACCACTTGGGGTCTTTATCATTGAACCCAAACATTAACTCTACCCAAGCTACAGGATCTATACTAGCTTTAAGTATTTTAGTTGCTTGTTCTATAGGTATTTCTGTTTTCTTTGATATAGCTTCAATTTTAGAAGCTGCACCATCAGGTAGTTTGCGAGGTATAAAATTACATTTAATATCAAACTTACCATATTTAGAGTATTGACGAATTTGACAGTTAATACATGTACGATGCACATCTGTTTTAATAGATTTTTCTTTAGCGAAAAAATCTATTAATTCTTGCGGTGTTTTAGCTTCTGGTTCTTGATATTTAATTCCATATTCGTTTGTAGAATAAAGATTATCATCAATTAACTTTTGTATTTTAGGATGCATCTTCTACCTTCTATATTGACCAAACATATCTCTATTCATATGTACCATACTTGCTTCTTGTCCAAAAGCAGATCTAGCATTTAAATGAGACTTATGCATAGCTTGTAAAGATCGTTGTCTCATCGTAGAAGCCATTTGAGTTTGGAATGCTGCAATATCACCAGCATAATTTAAACCTTTATGTTTAATAGTAGCACCACTACTTAATGCATCTTGCATATAAGATGCAACTACACTAGCAGCTCCCAAACCAGCTCCTAATAAACCTAATCTAGCAAAACTACCACTCATATATGCACCAACTTTAGCACCTCCTGCAGCACCGAATACTGATCCTGCAAAACCTAATATTCCTTGTTTAGTTTCATTTAGATCCATATAACTAGCAAGCATTTCTCCACCTGTTCTACCTGCTTCCATACCTACAGCTGCACCTACATAACCACCTAGTATACTTTGCATTCTAAACATCATAGGGCTTTTTAATAAAGCCCCTGATCTTGCTTGTTGTATACTCTTGTATTTAGTATCTGTCAATCTATTATCATTGAATTTAGTAGCTATAGATTGCCTTTGACTAGCATCAGCACCACTAATATTAAATACTTCAGTAGATGCTTGCATACCATATTTATTAGCAAAAACATCTTGTATCATGAAATTACCTAAACCACTTAAACCCTCTGTACTATAAGCATCAATAGCACCAAAACCAGTCATACCTAGTGGTAAAAGTAAATTAGCTTTACTAAAACTTTGTAAAAACTGACTGCCACTTTTTGAACCTACAGCAAATACATCATCTACACTCTCTAGCATAGTACTGCCCATAAAGTTAAAGCTACTATCAGCATACTTAGTATATTTGCTTCCCATTGCTAAAGTTCTACTAAGATTATCAGCACTCATAGTACTCATAACAGAACCCATCTTACTACCAAATACTCTTTCAGCACCAAAACTATAATGTAAACCTTCTAATGCAGAAGAAGATAAACCTGCTGCATGTAAACCAAATGCAGTCGCACCAATCAAACCTAATGAAGCACCACCACTTGCAACATCTTTTATAGTGCCGCCTATACTACTTGGCGTATAACCTGTTGAACTTGTAATGTGTCCTAATGGACTTTGATTATGTGCTGCTAATAATAAATCACTTATCATAATTACATCCTATGGTGTTGTATTGGTGAGTTAAATATATTCCCTAATGCATTATGTTGCATAGTTTCCATACGTTTCATTCTTTTAACTTTAGTTAATTGTCTTTGTTGTTTTAAATCATTTCTAACAACAGCTTCTTCTTTGTATATTTGACTTGCATTAAGACTCTCTTTAGAAAGTTTTAAGTTGTTTACATTTCTTTGTTTATTTTCATTAGCTATATTACTAAAAGAATTATTAATCTGACCTGCTAAATCATATTTTATTTGATCTAAACTACTTAAAATAGTATTGGGGTTTCCTCCGTAAGCTTGTAAAGAAGGTATGTCATAATTACTCATCTTTGCATCTGGTGTAAAAACAGATCTGTCAGATATCTTTTGAGTGTATTTTAATCTTTCGCTTAGTCCTGCTATTTCTTGGCTTATCAATCCAGTCATACCAACTTTATTAGCTTCATTCATAATAGAATAAACAGACATTAAATTAGCTGATTTAGCAACTTTAGTTCTATTTGCTAAAGTATTGAATGTAATTGTTTCACCACTACCTTTAACTATCTCACTATATGCTTGGAAATAAGATGTACTCCACATTCCACGTTTACTTTTAGTTGCACTTTCTTGTGCTTTTTCAAAAGCCTTTTGATCAAACATAGGTCTTTTACCCTTACTCTTATAAGGTAAATAAGAAGCCATTCCTCGTTTAATCATTTCTAAGTTAATATTTTTACCATCTACATATAACATTGCCACCTGACGACCATAAGTGGTGTCGTCAGGTCTCATTATTAATCTTACATCCTGACCTTTATTAACTATATCTTGAAGCATCTTCTTACTTGCTTCTGCATAAGGTTGTGCAGGTCTATCTCCATGCGCTGTTTCTGGTGAGTCAATTCCTGCTAAACGGAAACTAAATGTACCGCCTGTATTACCCATAAACCTAGATAATGCACTATTGTCGCTACCTTTGCGTTGTAAAGTAATTGTGTCACCGTCTTCTACATTAATATCAAATTCATTCTTACGTATTATCTTTTGACGTAAATTCTTTTGATCTCGTAACATGTTATAACGTTGAGTATCTAAAGGATCTCCTGCAAAGAAACTCTTACTACCAGCTACTAATCCATACTCTTTACGGAAACTACTATCTAAAAACATCTTAAATAGTAAACCAATATCTCCTTGTTCACTAAAATGTCTTACATTAAATTGCTGTCTATAATAATTGTTTCTTTCTTGACGTAACTTATTATCTTCTAGAACAAATGAACTGTATCCAGGCCCGTTATAAGGAGAACCAAAATCTGTAAATGTAGAACGAATTTTAGCCATTATACCTTGATGCTGTAAGCCTTCCATCTTCATTCCATACTTATCTTTTACTCTATCTACATAAGTATCTATATTGCCAAAGTATTTAGCTTGGTTATTTAAGAATTCTTGATAATTACTAACAAGTATACCTTTGTCTTTTTGCTCTTGATAATGAGAAGCTACAAATAATGCTCCAGCTAATAAACCATATGCACCTACTTTAGAACTAATATTATCAAATATACTAGTACCTGCAACTACCTTACTAGGTGTTTGACCTAAACTAGGTCTATATGCAACACCCTCTCTAACTGACTTTAAAAAACTTTGTTCATCTATACTTGATCTAACACTAACTTCAGGTCGATCAACCATACCAGCAAACTTTTTAATCGTACTAGTAAAGTCAGAATGTTGCCCTCTAAATCTTTCTTCAAATACTTGTATTTGATTACTAGCTGATTCAGTTAATTGTTTACTAGCAGTTAATAAACCTGTTTTCTTTCCCTCTATTAGATTACCAGATTCATCAAAATACTCTTTAAATTGATTTTCCATCTGCTTCATAAATCTGTCCCTATCAACAGATTTATAATGATTCATTTGATTTAAATCATCTACTACATCTTGAAAAGTAAATAACCTTTCAGTCGAACGTTTATTTATCGGTACTTTTTTACTTGTAGTTAAACCACCTGTTCTACTTAATTGTTCTGCAACTCCATATCCCTTATACTTTTGCGCACCCTCTGTAAAACCTTGTTCAGCTATATCTTCAAACATACGACCAGCACGTTGTCTTAATAATATATCCTCTAAACCTAATGACTCTACCATCTCACCACTACTACTAATCATTGCAGGTCTATTTAAATAATCCTGTAAATGACCAACCATTGCTGCCCTAAAATATGCACCCTTTCCTTCTTGTGCTAACTTTACTAAACTAGTATCACCTTTAGACACTGCACTCAATGCATCTAAATGCTCAAAAGATTCTCTTAATACCTTTTCTTCTGATAATACGTCACCTATAGCTATATGTGTTTCCTTTTCAAATAAACCTTCTAATGCACCCTCAAAGTCTGCTTTGCCAGTAGCTAATTCACTTAGACGCATTCTTTCAGAAAATGCGGCTAATCTAGCTTGTACCTCTATAGATAATGCAACAGGTTTATCTGCTTTCATCATTCCTTGTTTATAAAAGAATGATTGTTGCATACGTACTAAATCTTGAATGTCTCGTACACTACCACTTTTAGTATGATTTAAAAATACATCATATAACTTAGTAAAATCACCAGTTTTAAATGCATGATTTCTAGCCATACCGTATTCACTACCAGTTACATAAAATGGATCTCCTGTACTCGCTGATACACCTTCTAATACATCTATAAATGGATTATACTTAACTAGTTTTTTTCCTTCAGGAAGAGTTTCATTCAACTGATCTATCTGACTTGCAAATACTCCAGATTGATAAGCTTTACTAAAACCTCTTCTACTAGTCTCAATCATATTTGCACTTTTTAGTGCATCAAATGCCTCTTGTTCAAAAGCTCTTATTTGTGCCCCAAATTGCTTACTCTCAAATGCTGCATTCGCAATCCATGTTACCTTACCCTCTAATAACTTAGGCATATCATTGTTAATAATATCTCTTAATGACTTACCCTTGTGTAATACAAAACCACCCTCAAATACATCAGTACCAACCTTTAACGTCTCTCTTAAATAACGATCTATATCACTAGTTTCAACCTCTCCACTAATCATCTTAGATATTAAACCTCTTTTTAATATCTGATCATTATTTAATTGAATGCCACCACGTTGTAATGCTTCTTCTTCAGCAAATAATAAAGCCTGAAACCTATCAGTCTTTACCATATAATCATCTATTTGTTTACTATATGTAGTAGTAATCTCCTGACGTTTACTTAATAACTGCTCATATACTTGTCGTTGACTTTTTGCATCTATATCATTAATGCCTAATTCATTAAATTCACCTGCCTTTAACATCTCATATGCTGTGTCTAACTTCTTAACTTCTTTAAAAGTCATATCGTCAGGTAAATCAATGTTATATGCAATACTCTTTTTAAAACTCTTCTCCGTACCCTTTAACTCTTCCTGTGCTAATAAATTAACTTTAGGTATAAATAAATTAGCCTTCTTATCTCCTATATCATATAAACCAATCTGAGTAATACCAGCACCACCTACCTTAGTAGTTGTCTCTATATCTAATATTACACTCTTCTTTAATATGTCTTGCTTACTATCAAAAGTCTCTCCCATAAGAGACTTTTGAGTCATCACAGGTTTACCTGCACTATTGAAATCTAATTGATTAACATTTACGCTTTGTATAATACCAGCTTTATTATACCTAGACTTAATCTCATTATTAATATCAGGTGAAACTTGGTTCTCTTTTAAATTAATTGTAAAAGTCTTGTTCTCACCATCTACTAATGCTGTTACTACTAATTCAGCAGGACTATTACTAGTATTAATATATGTAAAATGCTTGTTAATCATCTAATAATATCTCCATAGGCTTTTCTTGAACTTCTGTACTATATAACGCCTCACGTAACTTACTTATCTCCTCCAATACCTTACTATTATTATTACTCTCTCCCATCTTCGCCATAAAGTTAGCTTTACTCTCTCTCGTCTCCATTAACTTGTCTAACCACTTCTCCCTGCGTCTTTCTAACTTATCTATCATCTCTACTACTGGATGTATCTTAGTACTCTCACTTTTATCTCCATACTCATTAAATCCAGTTACATCTGTCATTAAAAAGTCACGACCGTTACCTTTACTGTCTCCCTCACTTAATACAAATAAACAACGATTCTTATATAAGTCTATTAAACTTAACTCATTCACTATACTCATCTCTACAGGATTACTAGGATCTACGTCTAAATGCTTTAAATAGTCAATAATCTTTTGCTCTACAAAAAATTTCTCCATCACACATTCCCTACCTATAGGATAATCACTAACTTCTCCATAATCTAAACTACCGTCCTCATTCTTATCAGGTATAGGACAACGTTTAATAAATGGACACTTCTCATGACCTAAACACATTAATGGTGCACTCGCATGTACACCACTCTTTATGTTGCTAACACTCTGCTTAACCCTCGCTAATTTCTTCTTATCTAATTTCTCCAAATACCTAGAATATTCATCCCCACTCTTTGATATAGTTTCAAAGAATTCTACCTGTCTCAACTCCTTAGCTTCATCTCTTTTTATAAGGTCACTCATAATGAATACTTTCCTGTCTATTGTAAGTCTTATATTACTATATACAATACTATGGTTTAAAGGTAACGCAAAACCTATATTTAATATAAATGTGTCTCCTTGGCAATGGTGGCTTTACACCTCACTCATAACAAACTACCTAGGACTAATTGCTTGGTGGCAATTAGTCCAGAACTACAATATATGGATAGCAACATCAATTACTTATGCTTTACATACAATAATAGAAATATCACTATCAGCTTACTTCTGCTCTCCTCCCTCTCAATATCAAATGCTAGGAATAGTGTTGATCATTATAGGGACGTTTATTTCGTTTAAATAAAATTTTCTATATAAGGGTTTTATTTTTAGTTAATTAAATTTTTTCATTTTAAGCTTTTTTTATAAAGGTCAAAATATTGTCTACAAAAGCCGCTTTTTTAGATAAAGGATAATATTTGGGATATTGTTGGGATAAATAAAGTCTTATATGTAAATGGTTGAAATATATAAATTATATTTTGGGAAAAAGTTCTATATATGGGAAATAGGATATATAAAATATGTTTGGGGGTATTTATTTTAATAGTAGTTTTGCACTGTTGTAGTTGCAAGCCCACCCCCCTCTATATCGAAAGGATATACTATGAAAGCTTTATTCATCTTAACTACTTGTTTATTTTTATTTATTTCTGTTTTCTTTGGACCAGAAATGGCTGAAATAAACCATTGTGAGGTTTTAATGCACCAAAAAGCATTGAAATCTCACAATGGAATCGAAGGTGCACAAGTGTGCACCTTTGAAACTAGTGGGGAGTTCAAATCCCTACTAAAAGGGAATCAAGCCCAGTCTTTGCTTGTCATTGCACATGGCAAAGGAATTGGATCAATGACCTTATTCGGTCAGAAGACATCTCCAATCTCGTACTCTCAAGTGAGAGATTGGAAACCAGAAGGCTTGCTGCAAGTAGTTATGGCTACTTGCCGTAGTTTCAGCAAGGATGATCCTGCTGTGGAGGAGATCGAAACCCTTCATACATATGAAGGAGGAGTTAAAGCTTTTGTTAAGCTGGGCGAAAGCCTAAATATGTACAATCAAGAAATATGGGAGACGTATTTAAAGAATAAATAACTAATTAAAAAAGGTCTTTTGAGGCCTTTTTTAATTTCTCTACTTTAATAGCCTTTATTGGTTAGTAGAAGTTCATCTCGCCTGCGGGTTCAAGAGATGTTTCTTTCTATGAGGCGTGTAGCGAGCCTTAGTAAACAAGCTACCCCATCCGTTAGGGAACCCATCTAGACAATGACGTGGTTGTTGTTGTTATTGGATGGTAAAGACATAGCCACGTAAGGAGGATATTATGTCAAATCTAAAAGATCTTTTACAAAAGAAAGCAACCTTACAAGTTGCTTTAAATGAGCAAATCGAATGTGAGCGTCAAGCTCATGCTAACTATGTATATGTTAGCAAACTGACGTTCACAATTGCTAATTGTATGAAAATGAACCAAGCAGAAAACGCTTGGTTGGACGCCAAGGAGGCTTTAGCTGCTTGCAAGTCTTCTTTAATAGCTTGTAAGGTTGCTATCAAAAAAGCCAAGGAAGCCATTACCCCAAAAGGTCCTGTTATTGACCTTGTACCCGCTCAAGAGCGTGGTAAAGAAGCAATTTGTAAGGTTGCTCAAAAGGTTTTAAACATTAAAATGGCTTTAAAGAAAGCTTTAACGAAATGGCGACCTATGGTAAAAGCTAGTAAACCAACACATAACGCTGCTGCACGTAAGCCTGCACGTAAGCCTGCACGTAAGCCTGCACGTAAAAGTAACCGTATGGTTACTTTGCTTAAAGGCAAGGTTAACATGTCTTGGCTTCTAGGAGCAATTGACTCATTTATCTTCTCAAAAGCAGAAATCACTGCCGTTTATGGTAGTGATACTCCTGTTGTTGATGCAACTGATGTTGTTGATGCAACTGAAACTTCTGTTGAAAAATCTACTTTTGAACAAGCTGTTCAAGATTATAAGTTTGTTAATTCAGCTTCTGAATATGATTTGACGACTCCATTCGATAAGAAATTTGTCGAATATCGTTTACAACAAAACCCCATTTGTCACATTGACGATGGGAATGATAACACCTCGAAAGGAGGATATATGGTTAATAACAACCATACTCGAATGAGTAACGAATTCATTAAGAGTAATCTTACTAATAAACTCATCATTGGCACATCATCACCAATGGGTGATGATATGACTGTTACTTCTGTGGAAGTAGCAGTAGATCAAACACAAACAACTGGTGTCGATGTTTTTGATGCACAAATGCAGAATAATGTTATTCTGCCTGCATTGAAGCAACATTATGTTGCTAACTATGAAAAGGCAAATGATGGAAAAACTTTAGAGCTATCTAAAGTAAAACTATCAGATGTTGATAAGAAAGTTAGCTCTGCATTAACCAGATGCAGTATCCCTTCAACTGACAAGTTGAATGAGGATCAGATTCACGCATTGAATAAGGTTATAACTAACCTCTCCATAAATGAGAAGGCTACCCTTCTAAAAGGTGCTCAATCTGAGAGCCTTGTGCAAATCTTCAATGCACAAGGTAATCGCACTTTAGCTGCGAATGTCATTGACGCTTTATGTGGAGATTTGACAGTGATGCAGATGTACTTATTATCTGCCTTGAATGCTGCTATATCTGCCCCAATGGGTGACATCTCTTGCACCAATGTAAAAGATGCATTCTTACCCACGAATGTGCCTAAAGCAATGGAAAAGAGAGGTATGAAACCTACTAGATATGTGGTATATGATTCTCGTATACCTCTAGGTAAAGTTGGTGGATATGATTTGTATCTTGCGGATGCAGGTTCAGATGGAACTTACAATCGCACAGGCAACAAGGATACACGTCAAGGTCAAGTACGTGGTTACTTCTTGAATAGTGTTTCTCGTAAAGACAACCTTTTCAATCCACATGATTGGCAAAGAGGTGGTGGATTCCTCAAAGGTGTAATGAAAACTGACCTCATTGCATCTTCAAAGCAAAATGACGATGGTAGTTTCAATATCGTCAAGAAAGACATGGTTGAAGCTTGGAAAGCAAGAGACTGTGATTGGGATATTGCTGCCTTGGATATCAACTTTGTAAAGGGTAGATTTAAAGATGAATCTCCTATTTACAAAGAAGCCAAAAATAATTACCAGAAATGGTTAAATGGTGATGAGTCCGTGATGGGCAAGTGTTACGAAATTACTGCTGACGTTTATGAATGGTTCATTCGTAATGTCGAAGGTGGTAAGAATCGTACTCTTGCAACCTCTTTCCAAGAGACCATCTTTTGGCAAGGTGCTCTTGTGAAAGACATTTACACTAAGGTAGATAAAGCCTCAATGCAAGCGTTGATGTATTCAACATTGTATCGAAGCTCTCAGGTTACGAAAAACATTGCTGATGGCTTAGTCAACGGTGTTAAAGAATTGACATTTATCAATGGTGATTTCGATAACATTCATAAGATTCCATACCGCACGTTGAGTGAGTCTACAAACTCACTCACTGCAAGGATCGCTTCTTCAGGTACGCAAAGAACTAAGCGTATCCTTAAAGAAGCTTGGAATCTTTTGACACCATTGATGTTGGAGCTTGTTGAAGAACGTGAAATTCAATACTCACGTAAAGATCAAGAAACTCTTACCAAGAAATGGTGGTTTAAGAGAACCTATATGGATCTTATCCATACAAAGGAATCTACTGAAATAAACGACTTTATTAAAGAATTAAAAACAGATCCTAAATATCCAATTCTTGTTAGCAATGCTATCAAGAAAAATGGAACCAGTGCGATGATTGGTTTATTTAGAATTGACTTAGATCAAATAGGTGTTCTAGATAAGTTCAATCAATATGTAGGCTGGGATGACAACATCAATGGCTATGCAAATGAAAGTTTGATAAATAAAGCAAATTGGAGAAAAATTTGCGATGATGGAAAGTTTACAACTTTCTGGCAAGATGTGTTCATTCCTGCTCTTGAGAGGTTGTGGGAGGCTTCAGAGTCTAAATATGTATTGAACCCATTATTCAGATCTGTTGCAAAAGCCCGTGTGCCAATTACAACAGATTCAGCCATCATGCTTATGAATGCAATGCCATTCGAAGCATTCTTGGCTTTGGGTGAAGCCATGTTGAATGATGGAGACACGTTCATCTATGATGGCGTTCCTTATCATACAAAAGGCACAATTGACTTAATTGTGGATGGCCATAACAAAAAGCTTGAAGAGCGTGAGTATGATGAAGTCGTACTCGATTTTGATACTTGTGAAAAGCGTCTTATAGAGTTATACTTGTCTGTTAAGGATAGTAATCCTGCAGGTTTCTTTATATGTAATCCATGTGAAGGTCGTGACCGCAACAGCGACTGTGATGGTGATGATACGACTTGTGACCCAAGTCTCTCATGGGTAGAGCTTTATGGACCAATAGAGCAAACAAGAAACCTCAAGGAGAATAGAAATACTGTTCTTGAGGTAGCGAAGGCAGGAGCTGTAACCTGGGCTTCAAGGCTTGTTCCTGTTCATCAAAAAGACGGACAAGTAATTGATGAACGTCATCCTAAGTCTATGAACTTACAGATGATGTTCCCTGATCAGTCTCACATGACACAAGAAAGAGTCTATGATATTAATAAGACATTAATTGCTACCTTACAAGGTGCAACAGGTCTTGCTAGTAATATGGCTGCGGACTTGTATATGCGTATTGATTGGGAATACATCAAAGATGAATATAATGAAATTGTTTCTATTAGACCAACAGTAGAAACAACCAAAACTTGGAAGCTTTGGTTGTTCTATGCCGCTTTGATTGAGATTTTCATCTCTAATCAAAAGCGTAATGTCGCCATGCCATTCATTGGTAATGGAGGTGTCTACAAACTTGTGGATGCCTTTATAGAAGCAGGTGGTAAAGGCTTGACTTCTTTGGAGAACATTGAAGGAGTTCATATTGCAACTATGGAAGATGAGTTGTATGATGTGAAGTTCTTAGCTGACAACTACACAATGAATCCCAAGCTTGTGTATAAGTTTGCAATGAATGAACTTGAACTCAAAGAAGTATGTTATTGGAAGGCTTCATCTAAGGATGGAAGTCTAAGACATACTCCTGAGGAAGTTATGTCTTTATTGAAGGAGCAAGACCTTCTAGGTAAAAACAATCGTAATGTCAATACGATTGTTGCTGCTTGTGAACCACAAGGCTGGAGAAACGAGTATAGAGGTGAATTTAAGTTCTACATGAACTTTGCTCGTAAAGCTAAAACCTCTCTAGAGAGTATCCCAGAAAATGCTAAAAAACTCGTTGAGGTTATTGTCAATAGAGTTCCTTTAGCGTTTAAAGAAATTGCTGCTTCACGTCTTGCGAAAGGTGAGGATCAAGACATCAGTAAGATGTCTGCGATCCGTCGTGGTAATATCTTCTTAGAAGCATTAGGCTTTGATTGGGAACAACGTGAGAAGCTTCAAATAAATCTCCCTGGTGGAAATAAGGTTTCTGGTGCAAACTATTCTCCTGCCTTCTTGTTCTATTCATTGGCATGTGCTTATGATAAAGCAAGGCCTATCAATGCAATGGAAGTTTTTGCTTCTTGGTTGATTGCTCAAAATGAGCTAACTGTAGATCAAAAGGAGGTATTGAAGGTTGTTGCTCAATTTAGAACAAGACTATTGAAAGAGATAGCTTGTCTAAATGATAAAGGGCAATACTCTCTTGACAAAGAAGGCAACGCTGATATTAAAAGTCCAATTGCTGGATTGAACTTATCCATTAGTCAATGGACTGATGTTTGGGGAAGAATTGAACGCAGAGTTCAAGATGAACTAGATAAATACATACCGTTTATTCTTGACCGTTGTAGTCAGATAATAACCGATCCACAAGAAGCATATACATTTGCTAAGTATGCTTTATCTTCGGTTAACAATATTCGCAAGGTATGTTCATATCATGCAAATATGACCCGAGTTAAGGTCCAAGGCAAAGGTTATGTTTCTGGACAGATACACCCTCTTGTCCGTAAGGATTGGAATAGTTACTGTTCTAGTCTAGCTAGTGGACGTACAGTCAAAAAACTAGTTCGTGATGACTCTTGGTGGTTGCCACTTATTGGAAATACTGACCCTGTTAGCAAAGCCTTTGCAAACATTAGAAGCAGTATTCCATTTAGTGCTACTAGTAACCTTAAGTTCGGCTTGAAAGTGATTAATAATCTCTTAGAATCTAATCCTGAGATGGTTATTAAAAGCCGTTCTGTCTTCGGTGGAGCAGGTTGGGCTAATGCTAGTCTTGCTGAGAATGTTATGGACATTGCCAAACGTTCAAAAGAAAGCAAAAAGGCTGGTAATAAATCCAACATCTTTAGAGCTAAAGCAGTATTGAATGGTACTTGCACTGATTTACTTAAAGGTAAGTTGCAATCCGTTCATGATGATGAAGGCAATGAAGTTGTTTACAAAGATAACAAAGCAAGTTTTCATGAGAACTTGCTCGGAGGCTCTAAGCACTCTTTGAACATCAAACCTTTCGTAGGTTTGATTAAGGAGATTGTTGGCGAAGTTTGCCCATTGCCAATCAATCTTACCTTTACTACAAATAAAGGTAGAAGTGAGTTCGAGCAAGTAAATGCTAAAGATGCTGCTGCTCAACATTTTGTTAAGCTACTTGTAGCTTATTATATTTGTAGTAAGCATAACTTGTTGGATGTTGATCCAACAAAAACAAAAGCTGAACTTCAACAAGCTACTACCATTGCAGCTGATAATTATCTTAGTATGCTTTACTCCCATGTTAATAACAATGATTACTATGGTGCATTTGATGGCTACAACTATCCTGATTGGGGAACCTGTGAAGGTCAAGATCAGTATGGTAATCATCGCATTGCACCATTAGTTTGGTCTTTATCGAGTCACTCTACCTTTAAGAAAGATAAGAAGAGTGGTGAATATGTTCAAACTTCTCTAGCTATGATGTATCAAGGTATACGTGTCAATCGTGTCAAAAATATGATTGAAACATATCGCAATCTTGGTCATTAGTTAATAAAGGTGTCTTCGGGCACCTTTTTTTAATTTACTACTCTACTAATCTTATATGAGACTCCGCTTAGATCACTCATTCAGACTGGTCTTGCATTAGAGGGAACGCGTTGTCGCAAATCAACATCAGTCGTCACTAGTTCCTCCTTCAACTTAGTCTTGAGAGAGCTTTAGCTCTTTAGGAGTTTTAACTCCGCCCCAGGATAGAGCTGGCCTCTTGGCAATTCGTCGTCACTAGTTCCTCCTCATACTTAGTCTTGAGAAAACCTTTTTTCACAAAGCCTTTTGGCAGGAAGGGGACATCATGTCTCGCTTTAACTTTAATAATGTCATTTCCCAAAGTCCTGATATTGACCCGATACTCCCTAAATTCAATGATCAGGAAATCTGCGAACTCCTTAAAAATTGTGAATTTTCAAGTCCAGACAAAGAATTAATAGAATCAATATTAAATGATGGAGTTCTCAAATCTTTAAATGAGTTATATAAAATATTTGACGCCCACGAGGACAACATATTTTATAAATCGTTCAAACCAAATTCTGCGGCAAGTCTTCGCGACGCAGCAGATTATATCGATCTTTTCAATGATCTGAATATGATCATGTGTCTCGATAGAAATGTCACTTTAGAAGAATCAAAAAAATTCATTTTTAGTGAAATCCGCATTGTCCAGATCACGGAAAACACAAAGAGAATGGTTTTAGCGATAAGTGTAAACACCCAACAAAAGGTAACCCATGATATAGCATGGGGATACCAAAAAAATAAAAAAAACGAAAATAAAAAACAAGAAGGTGAAGGAGGTTATGAAAATGGATTCTAATCCTGAAGTGCCATTAGCTGTCATTATTAGGCAGCATTTTTATAGCTGTTAGTAACAGCTTTCTTTCAACAAGGATATTAAAAGGATAAAAAAATGGAACTTTATGTATTGGTACTAAAAATAATGTTATTTTATTGTATATCAATTCCCGTTGTGGGAATCCTAGCAGCTTGCTGCAAGGAGAACTTACAAGAAAAAAAGGAATTAATAAAGAAAATAAGAGAGGAAAAAGAAAAACTTCTCTGTCTGAAAAGGAAAGAAGAAAAAAAAGAATATGTAAATAATTTAAAAGTGAAGGTGAGAAACCTTCATCTCCAAAACAAGAAGTTACGTAAAGTTCTACACGAAACTCGTGTAGAAAAAAACAATTATAAGAAAAAGGGGAAACAATGTGCATCATTTCTATTAAAAAAAAAATAGCTGAGCTTGAATCTCAGCCTATTAAAAATACAGAAGAAGTAGATTTCCTCAAAGGGAAACTACTTCTTCTGTCCCTATTGGATAGGGAAATTGAGCGTTTTACTCATTCTGAGTATAAACGACTCAAGAAAGAGGAGGGCTTGTTGCCGTCACAGGCAACAAAACAAATGAGAAGAAATAGAGAGCCCATCGGTAGAAGATGGGACGAAGTGGTTAAAGAAATAGCCCCATTACTTAATTAGTTTTTTTACGAAAGGTAGAAAAATATGAAATGTTTAGTTCTTCAAGAAGTCTATTACAAAAGAGTTGTCAAAGTGAATGGTGGTTATAGTTTAACTGTCATTTCATTTGACAAACTAGTAATTGATTGTGGCTCAGAAAAAGCCGCAATTGGATGGACGAACTTAAATGGTGTGACTGAAATCACACATAAAGAGTATGAAATGCTACTTTACGTAGCACATGCATAAATTACGAAAGGTAAAAA
>Ga0208434_1000634_pt1 | contig 16033 bp, 20 predicted proteins | sample 13_taG_FD_184086 | JGI IMG/M metagenome (GOLD analysis project Ga0208434, IMG submission 184086) | Marine viral communities from the Subarctic Pacific Ocean - 13_ETSP_OMZ_AT15268 metaG (SPAdes) (version 2) | ecosystem: Environmental > Aquatic > Marine > Oceanic | place: Pacific Ocean | collected... | reverse complement strand
GACATAGATGCATCTCTTGCAGATATAAGAGCTACATCAAACAGTGATGATGCAATAGTTGGTATAAGGATGGCTAACACACATACCTCACAGATAACTGTAGACGTAGCTATTACTGACAATAGTGATAACGTAACAGCTTACCTCATTAAATCTGCACCTATACCTGTTGGTGGTGCATTAGAATTAATAGATGGTGGTTCAAAAATAATATTACAAACAGGTGATAAACTAAGAGCAAAGTCAAGTGTAACAAATTCACTTGATGTTGTTGTCTCAGCAGTTGATACTATTAGCGAGTAGGAGATAGAATGGCATACATAGGAAATGACGTACCTGCTAATTTTCAATCTCTACCATCTGTTGTAAGATTTAATGGTACAGGTTCAGAAGACGAATTTGATTTAGGTAGAACAATATCTAATGTGCAATCAATAATTGTATCAGTAGATGGTGTTGTGCAAGATAGTTCTAAGTACACTGTACCTGATGGCACAACTCTTACTTTTGGTTCAGGTGAAATACCCTCTGCAGGAACAGGTAATGTCTTTGTATACTTTCTCGGATTAGCAGCAGGAAATGTAACACCTGCACCTGAGAACAAAGGTAACTTCAAAGGTGGTGGCTTGTTTAGAACTAATGCACAAGCCTTAGATACAAACATAACAATACTTGCTACAGAAAATGCAAATGTCACAGGAGACCTTACAGTTAACAGTGGTGTTACATTGACTGTAAATAGTGGTGGAAGGTTGGCAGTATTATGAGTAGCTTAAAAGTAGATACAATAACTGATAGAAGTGGTAACAGTATACCTTATATGAAAGGTGCTGTGTTGCAAGTTAAATACTTTCAGCTAACTACATCACAAACTGAGACTTATGGAACAGCAGACAACGACCAAGCAATAACTAACTTTGTAGTTAATATAACACCTAAAAGTGCATCTTCTATTATAAAACTTGAAGCTAATGTAATGTATGAATCAGAAAATGCTACTTGGAGTACAATTTGGTTTTTCTTTAGAAATTCAACAAAGTTAGCAAATACACAAGGTTCAGTGGGAAGTAGAAAAATTGGTATAGCTAGTGCTGCAATAAGCTACTATGCTTCTGAAGATGCATCTACTCTTGAAATGTTGCACATGGGATATTTTGATGCTCCAAATACTACGTCAGAAATAGCATATAAATTAGGTGTAAATACTACTGGAACTAATAACTTTTTTATTAATAGAACTATTTCTGATACTGATAATAATGGTTATGAGCGTGGTGTTTCATTCATATCAGCAACTGAGATAGGAGGATAGCATGAGTACATTATCAGTAGATGCAATCACAGGTAAATCTACCTCAACAAACTTAACCATTGGCTCAACACCTGTAGTTAGTGCAAGTGCAAACTCCTTGACTATTAGAGGTGAGGGTACGGCACATACAAGTATACAGCAAGGGTTGGCGAAGTCTTGGGTAAACTTTAATGGTACAGGAACAAGTGCTGGTGCTACAATAACTTCTAGAGACAGTTTTAATATCTCATCAGTCTTAGATGAAGGTACAGGTGATTATACAGTAACAATTTCTTCAGCAATGGCAAATGTAAACTATGCTCATGTTGGAACAGCAGGTCAAGGTAATACAGCTTTAATTAACCTTAGTCAATGTTTTGATATAGCAAATCCAACAACAACGGCTTCACGATATCAAACGGCATATGTAAATGGTAGTTTAATAGATGCATCAAATGTGCATCCTGCATTACACGGAGATTTAGCATAATGGCAAACGGAACAATAGCATTTGATACATTACAGACAAGTGATTCGGTTAACACTAATACAACCAAATCAATAGATACAAGTTATATATTTAATGGTGTTGCAAAGGCTTGGGCAGGTGGTGTTGACACAAATGCTGCTGAAGAAGATAAATTTAATTTCTCAAGTTTTACTGACAACGGAGATGGTGACAATACTTATAATTTTGCAAATAACATGGCTAATATAGGTTATTCTTCTGTAGCGACCTGCGATATTGCAGGTACAGTTGCTAACCGATTGGCAGTGGTGCAGGGAAAAACAACATCACTTTTTTTAATAGAAAGTTTTATAGCAGATACAGCAGGAAACTCTGGAAGTGACCAAAACTGTGTAGTACATGGAGACCTCGCATGACAATAGAAACACCAGAATTTCAAGGCACACATCTTTGGGATAGACTGTGTTGGGCAAAGGAAAAGCTAGAGCCACACAGAACAGAATACTGTGTTGTATGGGAAGACCCTGAAGAGCCTGATGCACCTGCAAAGATTACACATCCTGACCCTAATTGGATGGCTTGTGCATTAAAGGGTGGCATACTTCCACCTGTAGAAGCCTATTGGGAACTTGCTAAAGATGAAGCCAAGCCTGACTTTGTAAAGCATACAAGAGGTTACTTGTTACACAACACTAAACCTATTGATGCAATGACAGAAGAACAGGCAATAGAATATTTAATTATGAAAGACATACCGAGACATGTGTGGCAATACTACGACAGAGCCAACAAACCTCGTATGCTCATTTGTACTAAGTCACAACTGCCAAGCACTAGAGTGTGGCGAAATGCTTGGAGAATTAATGAAGAATTAGCTACACATAACAAAGAAGCTGCTTAAAGGAGAAACCAATGGCAACAACAAACATAGCAGATAAAGATGGTAATCTTATTAATGCAGCAGATGCAACTATACCATCAGATAGACATTTCAGAAATGCATGGACATTATCAGGTAAGACTATTACTGAAGATTTAACTGCATCAAAAGTTATATTCAAGGATAAGATAAGGGAAGTAAGAAAGCCTTTACTTGATGCTGAAGATGTAGTTTATATGAAAGCATTAGAAGCTGATGATGCAGATGCAAAGACTGCAAGTGTAGCAAAGAAGAAAGCATTAAGAGATGCTCCTGCTGCAAGTGCAATATCAAGTGCAGACACTATAGCTAAACTTAAAGCTGCTTGGGATACAAGCACATTAGGTGACAGTCCATACGCATAGGGAGAAGTAGATGGCATTAACAAAAGTTCAAGCTGATGGAATAAACCTAGCAGATACATTTGCATTTAGTGGAACTGTAAGTGGTACTGAAGCAAATACACCTTCATTTTTAGCATCAAGGACAAGTAGCAATCAAACTATAACAGCTAGTACATGGACAAAAATACAGTTTAACGATGAAATATACGACAATGGTGGTGTTTATGACCATGCAACAAATTACAGATTTACACCAAATGTTGCAGGAAAATATTATTGTTTTTGTAATATCAACCCAAATACGGCAACTACTCATACTTATGGTTCATTTTATTTTAATGGAACTGGACATTTTCCAATGCAAATTGCTGATGGTAGTCAATCAGGAGGTGTAACTCTAGTAAATACTATAATTTTTAATGGCTCAAGTGATTATCTTGAAGCCTATACATATCAAGGTACAGGAGCAGGAAGAATTGAAGACTCATCACAATTTAATATCTTTGGTGCTTACAGAATTATAGGAGCATAACTTGGCAGAACTTCACACAAAAATAAAATTATATGCAAAAGCAAAAGACGTTGCTCAAGTTGATTTTCTTAAAGATGTTATTTTAAGAGATGATGGTAAAGGTGCATATATTGAATCATGGAATTTAAGTATATCTAAACCAACAGATAAAGAATTAACAACTTATGAGACAGAAGCAGATACAGAAGAAGCAAATGACAAAGTTCGTATGACTCGTAAGTTAGCTTATGGAGACATAGGAGAACAATTAGATGACTTGTATCACAATGGCATAGATGGTTGGAAGAAAACTATCAAAGCTATTAAAGACAAGCACCCAAAGGAGTAACATATGGCATACATAGGCAAATCTCCTTCACGGGGAGTACGTAACAGATTCCAATACCAAGCTACGGCAGGTCAGGATAGCTTCAGTAGCACTGATGCAAACGGATTGACACTTACCTACACAGATAGTTTGTACATGGATGTATATCAGAATGGTATATTACTTGTACCCGGAGATGACTACACAGCAACTACAGGTACAACTGTTGTATTAGTTCAATCTGCTAGTTTAAATGACATCATTGAGATGGTAGTCTATGATGTGTTTTCTGTACCAGATGCAGTTAGTCAGAGTGCAGGGGGTACTTTTAGTGGCAATGTTACTATGGGCAACAACCTTACTGTTAATAGTGATATTACTATTGGTGATGCTAGTGCAGCAGACAAGAAGATATTGTTTGATGGTAATGCACAGGACTACCACATAGGACTAGATGACAGTGCAGATTCACTGATTATAGGTAAAGGTTCAGCTTTAGGAACTACAACCTCAATGGCTATAGATGCTAATGGAATTATAACCAAACCACTGCAACCTGCTTTTTGTGTTGCTTCAAGTGGTCAGAATAACCTTGCTACTAACACTTCAACAGATATTCAATTTGCTACAATAGTATATGATATTGGTAGTAATTTTGCATCAAATATTTTTAATGCTCCAGTAACTGGTAAATACCAATTAAGTTTTGTTACATACTTTAATAATGTTGATACAGCAGCTACTGTTATTCAATTTAATCTTTCAACTTCAAATAGAGCGTATTATCACATAATAGACCCTAACTTCAGTGCCGATATAAATTATTATCCCGTAACTATATCTGTAACTGCTGATATGGATGCAGGAGATGAAGCTAAAATAGTATATACTCAATCAAATGGGTCAGCACAGTCGGATGTAAATTCTGATACATTATTTACGGGTTACTTATTAGGGTAGCATAAGCCAAGAGTGAAACAACTCAATCATAAAGGAGATATAAAATGGCAAATCACGAAAAGAAAATAACATTAACAGATTTACAACAGAAGATTCTGTCTAATGATTTATACAATGACGTATCAGACAATGCAGGTGTAGATGCTTGGATTGATGGTGCAATCAATGGCAAGTTAAACAACTGTTGGAAACGTATGCAATTAGAGTGGACTACAAAGTTAATGAACGATGATAGCTTCACAGATGCAATACCAAGTAACCAAGCAGACTTTGTTGCACTTGTAACTGCGAGAAGTGATTATACAACTCGTAAGCAAAGAGATGATGCTAGTAAAATTGGAGAGTAAGTAATGACCAAAGCAGCAGAATTAGCAAAGATGGGTGAAGTCATAACCAATAGTCAGATTGGTGGGCGAAGGAATATTCTTATAAATTCAGCAATGCAAGTGGCACAGAGAGGTACTTCTTTGGCAATGGCACACGATGGCACAAATTCTGATTTTTTAATTGATAGGTGGAGAACTGCATTTAATGCTATTGACGAATTAGATGGCACTTATTCACAAGTTGCTGACCACCCTTTAGGTGGTACTGGAACATCATTAAAATGGACAACTGGAACAGCAGAAAGTGCAATCGCTTCGGATGAGTATGGATATATAGGGCAGATAATTGAAGCACAAAATTTACAACATCTTCGCTATGCAACTTCTAATGCTGAAACAATTACATTATCTTTTTATGTTAAGTCTTCTATAACTGGAACATTTGCTGTTGGGTTTTACAAATCAGATTCTACTGGTAGAATATTTAACAAAACATATACAATAAATTCTGCTAATACTTGGGAGAAAAAAACATTAACAGTTGTTGGTGACACAGACTCAGGTGCTGGAATTGTCAATGACAGTGGTCAAGGTATTTGGGTGTCTTGGCATTTAGGGGCAGGCAGTGATTATAGTAGTGGTGATTCAACATCAGGTTGGACTGACTATGCTAATAATAAATGGGCAAGTGGACAAGCAACTAATGCTGTTATGACAACGGCAGGTGCAACATTTCAAATAACTGAATGTCAACTAGAAGTAGGCGAACAAGCCACACCATTTGAGCATAGGTCATTTGGGGAAGAACTAGCTTTGTGTCAGAGGTATTATTTATTAGTTGGTCAAGGAGATTTAAATCCAATTTGCAATGGGCAAGCATATAGTAGTACTGTTATTTATGGAGTTTATCCTTTTCCAGTTGAAATGAGAACATCTCCATCCTTAGAACAAACAACAGGAACTAATTATTATAGATTTCTAAGGAATGGTACGAGTGATTTTTTTAATGAATTAGAAATTGAAGTTAATAAAACAACAAGAGCAGTAGAATTTCATGTTGATTCAGGTGTGACTAACACAGCAGGTCACGCAGGTTTTATAAGAACGGCTGATGCTTCAGCGTATGTGGCATTAAAATCAGAACTATAAGGGTAATATTATGAAGATAAATACAGTAAAGAAAAAAATAAGTCCTATAACAAATGAACTTAGCACTTATAAGGTCACACTTTTAAACAGCAACATAGTTTTATCTGTACCACTAGACCCTGCAAACACAGACTACCAAGCAATCCTTGAATGGGTAGCTGAAGGCAACACAATAGCTGATGCAGACTAAGGATGAAAATGAGTATGCAACCTGAACTAAAAGTACAACTAGAGCTTGATGCACACGAGAAAGAATGTGCTATCAGATATCAGATGGTCAATGACAAGTTAGAAGGCTTAGACAAAAGAATGTGGCGAATAGAAGCTATGTCTATGGTGGGAACTTTAGGTGTGGTAGCTTTAGTAGTCGCAATAGTAATGAAGTAAGGATAAGAATACATGGCAATGTTTAAAGGCTTTAAGCCACAGGGATTACAGAAGATAGCTTCACGTATGGGTTATGCAGGTGAGATGGAAAAGTTTGATGACTACCTAAAAGAAAACCCTGACAAAGAACGTGAGATGATTGTGTATAGAGCTAAAGCACAACAGATGGCTCGTGGTGGTTCTGTACGTAGGTTTGCTGAAGGTGGTGATAACTTGGCTGCACCACTTACAGGTATAGATGATGTAGTTACAACAATGCCTGTTAACCCTTCAATAAATCCACCTAACTTACCACCTGTTACACCTAAACCTCAAGAACAATCCTATGTACCCACACTAGGCACAGGAGATGGTCAGGTAGATGCTTATGGTGATATAGCTACTACTACGTATGATGAAGAAGGTAATCCTGTAGAAGGCACTAGACCTGCTACAGTAACAGATGTAACTGCAAAACTAGCACAGACAGGTGCTATACCTGTAGGTGCTGTTACACAACCTGAACTAATACAACAAAATGAAAATCAATTAGTTGCTACAGGCACAGGTGAGGTAGGAGATGCTACTGATGTAACTACATCTACTGCTGATACAGCACAGGCTGACTCTGCTCAACAGGTAACTGCTAATACTGTAACATCAACAGATGTAACTCCTGATATAAGGACAGCAGTAGAAGCTAATACGGCAGCTCAACTAGACCCTGATGACCCAAAAGCAAAGATTACAGCAGCTCAACAGACAACTTCTAGTGTAGGAGATTTAGATGCCGCACAGGGTAATGCCATATTAATGGAAAACCCTATGCAGAGGGAAATACAAGATGGTGAATTAATTGATGGTGTAGCCGATGCAGAGAAAGCATCTAAGTATACAGAACAGATACAAGCCGCCACTGCTACCCCTTCAGAAAAGGCTACTGTTCAAGGGCAACTAGCAGGTCTTACTGCTAACTTTGATGCCAACAATCCACCACCGTGGGCAGCAGGAACATTAAGAGGTATTCAGGCACAGATGGCTGCTAGAGGAATGGGTGCATCTTCAATGGCAGGACAAGCCATGATACAAGGTGCATTAGAATCAGCACTTCCTATAGCACAGGCTGATGCAGCAACAACAGCAAAGTTTGAGTCACAGAACTTATCTAATAGACAACAAAGAGCAATGTTAGCAGCAGAACAGCGTGCAACATTTATAGGTCAGGAATTTGACCAAGCCTTCCAAGCAAGAGTGCAGAACTCTGCTAGGATAGGTGACATAGCCGATAAGAACTTTACTGCTGAACAAAATATTGCCTTAGAGAATAGTCGTGCTGTAAATACTATGAACTTACAAAACTTAAGTAATAGTCAGGCACTAGTCATGGCAGAAGCTGCAGCTCTTACACAACTAGATACTACTAACTTAAATAACAGGCAACAAGCAGCAGTTAATAATGCTAAGTCGTTTATAGATATGAATATGGCTAATTTAACTAATGAACAACAAACTGCTTTATTTAATGCAGAAGCTATTAACACAGCACTGTTAACAGACCAAGCTGCTACAAATGCTGCAAATCAATTTAATGCTACTTCTCAGAATCAAACAGACCAATTCATGTCTAATTTAGCAAGTCAGATATCACAATATAATGCTACACAAAGAAATGCACAAAATCAATTTAATGCAGGAGAAGAGAATACTGTAGGAAGATTTAATGCTGAGGTAAATAATCAACGTGACCAATTTAATGCTAATAACCAATTAGCTATTGCACAGAACAATGCAGTGTGGAGAAGAGAGATTGCCACAGCAGATACTGCCGCAGTTAATCGTGCCAATGAATTAAATGCTAAAGCAGTGTTAGATGTATCTAATGTTCAATATGATAACTTGTGGAACTATTATGCTGATACTATGGAATGGGCATGGAAAAGTTCAGAAAGTGAATTTGAAAGAATAAAGGATATGACTGTTGCTAATATTAGTGCAGATGCACAAAAAGAAGCATCCGAAAGAGCAGCTTCAAGTAGCAGAGGTTCTGCTGTAGGTAGCTTAGTTGCTACACTTGGTGCAGCAGCTATTAAAGGTTCTTTTGGTATAAGTTAAAATAAAAAAGGAAGAAAAATGCCACTAACAAATCCTTCACAACAATTATATGGAAACATGAAAGCATTAACAGCTAGACTGAGGGAATCTAACTCTAATAAAGTTAGTTCTAATACCAAAAATGATGGTATTATGCTAAGACGTTCAATGCCAAATAATGCAAAAAATAATACAGATGAAAATAAAGAAACTGTAAAAATAGCTAAAATACTAATGAAAATAGAGGATGAACGTAATGGAACAGCCTAGATTAGATGCACCTAGAGCAGGTATGGCAATGACCCATGAGTTAGGTGCTAGACCTTGGCAACAACCTGCAAAACTTACTACTACAGATGAGGTGGTTCAAGACTACCTGACTCGCATGCAAGATGATTCTTTTGTAAAGCAATTAGTAGGAGTATTAGAGTCTGGTGTACCAGTAACCACAATAGCTAACACTATACAATTATCAGGTGTTATGGAAGGCAGACATAGTATTGATACAGGTATGTTAGTTATACCTGTACTAATGGAAATGATGATGCTAATTGCTGATAAGGCAGGTATTAAGTACAATACAGGCATGGAAAGAGATAAAAAAATTGAAACAGAAGATTCAACAATAGCATCTGTGCTAGAGGAGTTGGAAAGAGACTTAAATAAAGATTCTAGTGATACAACTAGTGAAGAAGAGGAGCAGTCTGTTGAAACAGAGAGTGAGCCTATGGGTTTAATGGCTAGGAGAGCAGGATGAGTTTTTGGGGTGGATTTGTAGAAGGCTTTGCAACAACTGCTAAAGAAGAGATAGATTTAGATGTTGCTAAGACTGATAAAATAGTAAATGATACTGTTAAGATTGGTGTTCAGAAAGCTCTTGATACACAAGAAGAAATAAAAAAAGATAAGAAAAGAATTAAGAGTGAACTAGAAATGCTAGTTGGCGTTGGGTTTAGTCTGCCTAAAGCTGCTTCTATTGCCAAAGCAGGTTTATCAAGCACTATGGCTAAGTTAGCCTTAGACACAGACTATAAAGGTAAGGCAGATGGATTGTGGGATGGCACAACTAAGTTTGCACAAGATAATAAATTAACTATTCAAGATGTGGTCAATAAGCTGTCTTATCAGCCACCACTTGATTATGGTAATTTAAAGGTAGGCTCAACTCAAAATAGTCTTTTAGCTGCAATAGGATTATCACCTAATATTGACAGTAGAATACAATCAGGAATAAAAACTAGAGTGGGTACATTAGATACAGGAGTAGATAGAAGCGATATAAATATACTTCCGGGTAGTTTGCCTACTTCAGTTAGGTCACAGTTTGATACTGATAAAAATATGACGATAGACCAAAGAATACTTCAATTAGAGGAACTAAAGTTTAGTGAAAAAGGATTAACAAAGCCACAAGATGCTCTTTTAAATAGATTGATTCGTATAAAAAATCCAAGTTTTGATAAACTTATAGCAATTAATCAAGGTGGTGGTTCTAAATTACCGATAAACCAATCTTTAATAAAAGAGTTATATGATAAAGCTAAGAATGGAGATAGAAAAGCTGAAAGTGAATTAAATACAGAAATAGCTAGAATAACAAAAGATTATGGTAAAGATAAAGTTAATAATTTGCTAGATAGCTTAGATTAAAAGGTAATACATATGTCTGTATTAGATAGATTGCGTGAAACTGCAAACAAAGTTGATGATGAGAATATTAATAAACCAGTATCATTGTTAGATAAATTACGTGAAACTGCAAATAATACAGAGACACGTGACCCCATAGCCAAGATGAATGATAACATTCAACTTAAAGAAAGACTTGCCTATGAGGAAGAACAGAAACTAGAATCAGAAGAAGAACCTACATTTGGCAGTGAGACATACAGAGCATTAGTGGGTGGAACTAGGGATGCAGCACAAGGAGTGCTTAACCTACAAGATTACTTAACTGATAAACTAGCTGAGAAACTTAAGTACTCTATAAAGTTTGGCGATGATGATGGAGAAGTTAGTCTTAGTGATTTTGTTCCTAACATTAAAAAGTTAGAGTCAGATGAAGAGGTGCAAGAATATACTTCAGATGACCCATTACAGCTGCCTGAAGTAGATAAGAATGAAACTATTGCAGGTCAAATAGCACGAGACTTAACACGTTTTGTAGTAGGTACTGTTGTATTTAGAGGAGCTAGAGTAGGTTTATTAGCAAAAACACCTAAAGTAGGTAAGGTATTCAAAGACCCTAAAGGTCCTATAAAGAAGTTTGGTGTTAATGTGCTAGATGGTGTAGGTGGCTCTCAACTTGTATCAGCAGGAGATGAAGGCAGATTAACTGACATCTTAGCAGAGATACCTGAACTAACAGAAGTTCCGGGTGTAAATGATGCTATTGAAGCACTTAAATCTAATCCAAAGGATACAGAATTACAGTCAAGATTTAAAATGGCTGCTGAAGATGCTATACTTGCTTTCCCTGTAGAGATAGGTGTTAGAGCAGCTAAGTTATTATTTAGAGGTTCTAAAGACCCTATAAGAAAAGAACTAGGTAAGACTATATCTAAAGATACAGATACAGCAGTAGGACAAGAAAAAGCTGTCAATCAAACTGTAGACTTATTAGAGGATACAGGAAATTCCAAAGCATTGTTACCTGACCCATTATTTGATGAAGCCAATATAGGCAGTGCTAACTTAAAGATAAAGTTTACAAATAAAGAAGGTAAAGAACTATTTGAAACTGTCAATGATGGTGTTGAAGATATGGTTGATAATATCTTTGCTTCAAATAAAGATATAAAACTTGGTGCTAAAGCTACAGGAACTAGAGCATCTAATGAAGAAACGCTTAAAAGAGCAAAAGAATTAGGCTTAGGTGAAGACAACTTTGAGCAGTTTTTTAAAGCAGCAGGTAAATCAAGTACGCCTGAGTATGCAACTGCAGCAAGAATGTTATTTATTGCATCTGCTGATAAAGTTAAATCTATAGCAGATTTAATTGCTTCAGGTAATGGTGGTACACAGGCACAAGGACAACTAGCTAAGGCAGTTGTTAGACACAGAGCTATACAAGAAAAGCTATTAAACTTAAAAGCAAATGCAGGTAGGACATTACAAGCGTTTAATATACCTGTAGGAAGCAATAGCGACATAAGAAATAAACAGATTAGTGAATTGACTGCAGCAGTATTGGGTGGTGATATATCTTCTGTCAATAAAGCAGTTCAAAATTTAGCTAATAACACAGATGAGACACTAAACAAATTACTCAAAGATAAATTTACAGATACCAATACAGATAAGATAAATCAATTAATATATTTCAACTATCTATCCTCTCCAAGTACATACCTAGTGAACACAGTAGGTAACTTAGCTACACAACTATATGAGAACTTAATAGTAACCCCTGCAGCAGCAGTTGTTGGTGCAATAAGGTCTCCTTTCCTCAAAAAACCTAAAGATAAAGTTTATTTACGTGAATTTGTAGGTAGAAATGTTGGTGCTAGTGCATCGCTTTTAAATGCTGCCAAGAACTTCCTTAAAACCTTTAAAGATGGTGATTTACCACCGGAACTAAAAAGAATGAGTAGAAGTGAATATGAAGAAATAGTAGGTACAGGTTCTAAACAGGGTGCAGGTATTGGTAGGAAAATAGTGAGTGGCGTAATAAGAACTCCGGGTGCTATATTATTAGCTACAGATGCACTTTTTAAAACTATAGCTAAGTCATCTTTTGTGTATCAACAGGCTTATAGAGGTGCAGCTAAAAAAGGATTAATGCTAGGAACAAAAGAACATAGTGAATTTGTATCTAATGTAATTAAGAAGACACCTGCTGAACTAGAAAAAGCGGCACTTGAAGATGCGGCTAGAGTTACATTTACTAAAGATAATAAGATTGCATCACAGGTTGCTAAGTTAAAACGTATACCTGTTATTGGTAACATAACTGCTACTTATCTACCTTTCGTTAGGACACCCTTAAATCTAGCAGGTTACTCTTTAACTAACTCGTTCTTTGCATTAGCAAATCCTGCTATCCGTAGAGCTATTGCAAAGGGTGGAGCAGAAGCAGATGAAGCTATAGCAAGAGTTATTGCAGGTTCAGGTGTAATAGGATTAGGAACTTACTTAGCATCTGAAGGTGTTGTTTCAGGAACAGGTGATGGTTATAAACTAGACATGGTTAAAACCCAAGGTTTAGGCTATCAAGATAAAGCAGTAACTATTGGTAACAAATCATATACTTATAATCGTTTTGACCCATTTGCTACACCTATAGGATTTGGTGCAGACATATATATGATATATAAAAAAATGGGAGCTATTAAAGATACTGATAAATATGCAAGTATGGAAAAGTATTTAAATACTGCTGTATCAATGACTGCTTCTTCGGCTTGGTCAAATATAGCTGATAAAGCTATGTTAACAGGCATAGCTCAACTGTCTAAAGACATAGACCAATTCGCTAAAGCAGTAGAAGGTGGAACAAATACATTTGATTATGCATTAAATAAGTTTTCAACTCAAGCTGCTAGAGCTATGACACCAAATATTTTAAGGTCTTATGGTAGAACTAGTGACCCTTTTGTAAGAGATACTTATACAGCATTAGATGTTATAAGAGATTCAATACCTTTTATTAGGAGAGACTTACCTATTAGGCATGATATGTTTGGTAGAATAATGTACTTAGAACAGTATGGTAAACAAGGTCTTGATGAGGATATAAAAGAAGTTATTGGTAGTATAACTAGAGAGTATACATTAAAAGATGACCCATTCGCACAAGAATTAGTTAAAATGGAGTATGCTCATAGTAGACCATCACGTAAAATGTCTTTACAGGGATTTGATGGTGCTAGGGTTGATTTAAATTTAGAACAATATTCTATATTAGAGGGTTACACAGGTGCTCAGTTTCATCAATATGGATTAGAGTTAATACAAACTGAAGCATATAAAAGAGCCTTACCAACTGAAAAGAAAAAGATGATTGCAGATATTAAACAAGCATCTAATGCATATGGTAAGGCTATGGTTCTTGATAGTCATGGTATTGAGTTATTTAAAAAAGCAGGATTAAACTACTTTAAAAAACGAAGAGAAACTCCTTATTGGGAATATTTACCTGAACACTTAACTAAAACTTATAAGAATCAGCAAGAGCTTCCCACTAAGACTGATTAACGGTCATCGCCTGAGCCATGTAGTTTTCCACGTTCCTTTCTATCATGTAACTTCCTTAAGTTATCTTGCATAATGGTATTCAAGGGAACTCCAACCTCCTTTGCCATCATAGCACAATACCAAAGTACATCACCTATCTCTGATGCTATGGCAAGTTTCTTTACTTCAAAGTCTTCCTTGTCAGCACCATCACGTATAAGTTTCTTTACCTTCCCTGCTACCTCACCTGCTTCACTTGTCATACCTAATGCTAAGTACTCTAGTGCTTTGTCTTCAGGAAAGACAGCAGTCCATCCTGCTAGTTTTTCATATAAATCAGGAGTTATTATCTCCTCAATAAACAATTTATCTTGCATGTACTTCCTCGCTTCTTCTTCTATTTTCATCTCTTTTTACTCTCTCTAACTTTTGGTAGAATGAGGTGTTAAAACCTCTAAGCCACTCACGTGACTGCATACTATTCGCATGGTATGGATTAGTAATCTTACCTCTCTTGAAGTCTGACATACCCTTAGTAAACTGTATCTTTAAGGGTGCATCATACTTACTTAGATTTGGATTCCTTTTTCTGCTCTTCAATGGCTTCATTTTGATTCCTTTCTAAATACTTTACTAAAACATTTAATTTACCATTCTCACTATCTAAAGCTGCTAACTCTTTTTCTATAGTATCTATTATAGTAGGATGGTCTCCAACACCAACAGGATTAGTCATCATAACTTCTATATTAGCTATATGACTATTCATCTGTCCTAGCAGTTTAGTTTTAAGTGCTCCAATTATCATATCTCTCATTTTATACTCCGTTTAGGTTTAGGTTTCAAATGTAAAAACTCTCGTATGTGTAGCTTCCTACCACGAAAGAAAACTATTAAGTTTATTGTAGTGTTGATGGAAATGGCGATTAACAACCACCACTGCCACCATAGTAATTCATTCCCCTCTATCATTAACTAGCTTCTATGTCAACGAACTCACATGAATCAGCAGTACAAGCAAGTTCTCTACCACCTGTAGTAGTATCTTCTTTCTCATAGTCTGCTAACTTAGACCAATCAATAGACTCAGGCATCTGTTTATATAACTGCTCATATTCTCCACCTGTTATATCTTGATAGGGTGCTTGAGCATATGTATGGTCACTAAATGGTAGGAACGATATGCCTGATACTTCATCAAAGTTTTTGTATACCCATGCTCCTACTTCCATCCACTCATCTTCTTTAACAGATACAGTAACAGAAGGCTTGTGCTCACACCAATGTCTTTGGAACATAAGCCAATACTCTAGCTGTTCTATAGCAGACATCTCTGTCCTAGTCGTAGCACCAGATGGTGACTTCATAGGAAAGCTGAACACAGTCGTACTGTCAGGCTTCATGGCACATGGCTCACTTGGTATACCATTATCTTTCATAAACTGTGTGAGTGGGTCTTTGTTGTCACCACGTACAGTTCGGATGTAATAGTCATTATGTCTAGCATGAATACCTGAAGCACTGTCAACTAATTGACTAACTGTACCACTAGGTTTGACACAAGTTATAGCAGTTGACTGTGGAATACCTAAGTCTTTAGACATCTTCTTATTAGTTTCTACTGCTACATCTCTTAATATCTCTAAGATTTCAGGTGTCCATATAGGACAGTCAAGAATACCTGTTAGGGAAACTCCTAATAGTCTTTCTTCCTCTGTATTGTCCTTCCATATCTTACGTAAGTATTTAAAATTAGTAAGAGTTGATTGGAATGTACCTAAGATTGTAGCCATACGTACCTTTTCTTTCAAGGATTCTAAGCCATCTGTAACTCTACACACTACCTCTGTAAGATTACAGAACTGATATGGTCTAAGAATAATCTCACTACATGGATTACAACCAAAGTAATGGTTAGTTTCTCGTCTACCATTCTCAGATGCTTTAACTTGGGCAGCTTGTCTATTAAAGATACCACGTTCACCTGACTTAGATTCATATAAGGATGTCCACTCTCGCATGAATGTACCCATCTCAGGCTTACCTTTAAATGCTACAGAGTTATTAGCTAATGCTCTCTGTCCTTCATTCTCCCACCATTGAC
>Ga0208434_1000631_pt1 | contig 16075 bp, 29 predicted proteins | sample 13_taG_FD_184086 | JGI IMG/M metagenome (GOLD analysis project Ga0208434, IMG submission 184086) | Marine viral communities from the Subarctic Pacific Ocean - 13_ETSP_OMZ_AT15268 metaG (SPAdes) (version 2) | ecosystem: Environmental > Aquatic > Marine > Oceanic | place: Pacific Ocean | collected... | reverse complement strand
ATCTCTGCGATATCGAGATTGAAGTCTCTGGTTCCTGATGTTGCCATTTAATTAACCCATCTTTGTGTTTCTTACACCACGTCCTGCCATTACACAGCCGCCGTTCATAAATCTTTTGCCGCCAAAACTTGCGTTTTCTCTATCAATTTCTTTAGACTTATCTATTGCTTTTTTAAAAGCTTTTTTTATCTTTACGTTTTTTTTAAGATCATCTGATTGATCAGATGCAGACTTTGCCTTTTTTCTTCGAGCTAAAAGTTCAGCACGAGTTTCCTTGCCTTGAATCTTTCGTTTAAGATTCTCTCCTCCTTGCATTGTTTTGTGAATGACTTTTCCCAAAGGCTCAAGCACAGGCTCGAGGCCTGACTTGCCATACTTTGCAATATCTTCAGCCGATCTTCCTTTGTTCCAGTTACTAGAACCTAACTCTGCCACTTCTTTATCAATTTTTTTAACGTCAGCTTTCGCTCTTGTAGAACCACCTCTAGGCATTACATCGCTCCTTTATATTTGCCACCGCGCCCTGCCATTACACAGCCTCCGCCCATATAGCCTTTTTTAACTTTACCGCCGCTCATGTAGCCCTTCTTGACCATACCGCCGTTTTTCTTTTTTATTACACCACGGCCAATAAGAACGTCTTTCTTAGTGATTTTACCGTCGCCACTTAAATCTTTCATAGCATAATCCTTTCGGTTATCAAAATACTCTTGCTAGTCCACCGCGGCTAGCTTTCCATTTAATTCGTTTAGAAGACTTCTTCTTCTTAGCAGCAGATGTACACTGAGCCATCGTCGGCCTACATGCAGGATACCCCTTACGCTTTTCACCCTTCTGACGACCACAAGGTTTGCCTGTCTTACAGTCAACCCAACCTTTCCCGTCATTCTGAGAAAACCATTTGCGTAAAGAATTCTCTTTTGCCATCAGTATGTCCTCGTGCTTTTCCGTCTTGTTTCTTCCACACAACCACAACCAGAAGCAATTATGCCTCCGCCACGGTATCTATTTCTAGCAGGCCGTTTAGGATTATCTACTGAAGTCATCAGTCCACCTGTTGCCGCTTTCTTAGTAGAGTTTCCCCAGTTGGCCGCCCCTACCTTGCGACACTTCGAGAGTGCTCCGCTTGCGTAGGCGCTTGGCCATACCTTGTATCGGGCTTTGACTTTGCGATAACAAGCGTCTTTTTTTGTTTTTGTTTTTTTTGACATTAGCCCTCCTCTCCGGAGATCGTGAGATTTGAAACGACATCTGACCACGGCTTATCATTTAAATTGGCCTTTCGTGAATTGCTTACCAGGTACTTCAACATATCATTGTTCAAAGACACCATAGCATTAGTGTTACGGATTTCTGCTTCCATGACGGCGGCTCTAGTGTTCAAGTCAATCAACGTGCTAGACGTCCAACTTGTCCACTCTTTTGACACGAAACCAATAGATCCAATTATTGCCGCTAACACGACACTTCCAATAATTTTTTGATCCATACGCATCACCACATCTTACATGACCAGTATCTGGCCGTTAGTTTGTCTAGTCTTTTTGTGTCACACCCATGCCTTGCACGGAAGGACTTACGTCTTTTTGGGTTAGACTTTTTAATCTTCATATTGGCGTCCCCAAACCGAATAACCTTTTCCTTGCCTTTGTCACAAGCCTTTACAACAAACTTCTTACCCCCAGAAACCTGACGTCTAGGTTTGTTGCATTTCATCTTCGATTTATCAATCTTCGCCATCGTTACTCCACAAACACTGTTATTTTTGCGTTACTCGGTAAAGATGCATACACACCTTTTTTAGCTAGTATACCGTCTCCAGGAATATATATTTCATCTGTTCCCTGAGTTGTCTCATCTACTTCTAGCAATACCTTACCTGATGCCGCCGAGGCATTGTCATATAATACAATGTCCCCTGACGCGCCGCTTTCATACGTGACAACAACAGCTTGTAATCGGCAACGTCGAGCTACTAACGCCGCCGAGGTATGTGAGTGAAAAGCCGTTACTTCACTGCCGACCATATTCTTCTCCTAAGACAAGAAAATTGTTAGTTGGTTAGTCGAACCGGTAAATGCCGCTACAAAAACACCATCTTTAAATATAATCCCATTATCAGGTATATTCATTACATGATGCCCCGTAGGGAACTTCTGTGTCAACAAAACATCTCCGCTTGCACTTCCGTCCTTGAGAGTAAACTCCCCAGCGGCAGCGGCAAAAATAACTATTTGACGCAAACGAGCGCGGCTCGGACCGACAATTGCGGCGGTTGTGCCTTGAACCCAATTATATGCGGTTACTGGACCTGACATATGTTAATCCTTTTTTTTCGGAGGACGTCCACGTTTTTTTGCAGGCTTTTCTTCCCACGCCTCATTTACATTAGGCGTAGAAGGATCATCCGCTTTAAGCGTACCGTTCTCATTTCGTGCGCGAACTTTAGCGGGTTTGATTCCTCTAGCCGCTAGTTCTTCTTCGGATGCAGGTTTGAATCTACTCATAACCTACCCCTTATGATGCTGCTATTGTGCCACCTGTGTCAGAACGCTTCCAGTTTGTTCCGTCAGAGAAAGCCAATATCGCAGAACCTGCTGCGCCGTTTGAAACAAATACAACAGTGCCCGCGCCTGCGTCAGCGGCGGAGGGTGCGTTTGCTACGGTGTAAGTTGGGACGACGATGTCGCCAATAAAGCCAGCAGTTGAAGTCACTGGACCTGAAAATGTAGTCGATGCCATTTTAGTACCCTTTGCATAAGGATTTGCCTTGTAGTCTATGCAACGTCAGGCGGGCGGATACCTGTCTACAAAGCTAATATGATGCCCATTACAAAAACAATACAACACATTAAACCAAAAAGAAAGGGGCTACCGAAGCAGCCCCTCACAAAAAACTATAGTTTACAGATTATGCACCTGGTGAACCAAATACACAACGTGGATCTGAGAATCCAAAGCTGTAACGCTCACGAGCCTTAAAGCGCATGTTACCTGTGTCGAAATCTGCTTCCATGTTAGTGGATAGCGGAGTTCTTTCAAAGTGAACAAAGCCGCGAGGCGCGTCTGTTTTGATGAAGAATGCATCAGGGTCAGTTAGGAAGTCGTTGACTGCATAACCTTCTGGTAACATTCCCATTGAGCGCAATGCGTTTGTGTCATTGTCCGCAGTACCTACACGTAGGTTAGATACCATCAAACGTTCTGCAACAAACTGCAATTGACGTGGGATCATTAACTTCGTTCCACGTAACGCAACCTTTAGACCACGCTCATCCACAAAGCCTGCGATGTTGATTAGAGCGTCTTCTAAAGAAGTTTCGTTCAAATCAGCAGCAACAGCCGGAGTGTTTGCTAGTGTTCCACCGTTTGTTAACGGGTGGTTAGTTGCACAAAGAGCAACGCCGTCACCACCAGCAGAAGCACCACCTGTGAACGCATTGTTCAATACAGCGGCAGCTTTAACCTGCTTAGAGTGAGCCATTGATCTTGCGAGGGCGCGTGTGTAACGACTGCCTAAACGGTCGTACAAGTTGTCCTCAATTGCTTCCTCAGTGATTGAGAATGCAAGTGCAACAGTTTCGTGGTTGTAACGAGCAGTGAATGCTTCGTTAGCGTCGTCGAAGTTAATTGCAGAACCTTCTGATTTAGTAGGTGCCGCACCAAATCCAGCCAACATTACTTCTTCTTCAAACGCACGGTCTGAAGATTCAGTAGTGAAGATCTCTGAATGTTGGTTTTCGTACCGGTTGTACTCCATGCCAAATAAGGCGTTAAGACCGGGTTCTAGCTCTTTCGCTAGTTGTGCGCGTGATATAGCCATCTGTTAGCCCCCTTATACGCCAGTCACAGAAACAGTGCCCTGTACAATACTTCCGTTTGGAGCATTGAAATGGTTGTTTAAGCGAACGATTAATGGAATACCAGCTGCAGTGAAATCTGAATTACTAGGGTCGTCTTGGACTCCCATAATACGCATAGATAACGCCGCTGTGGTAGCGATTGTGTTTAGGTCAGCAGTTGCTGAAGAGATACCTGTAGTATCACTACCGCTATTGCCACCTGCAAACGCGATGTTAGCAAATACTGCTGCGCGTACTTCCGCTTCAGTGTTTGCCGCAGCCACTACGTTAGATGTAGCGATTGTGAACGTCTGCATAGGATCGTCATAGACGAAAGCCTTGACAGGGTAGTTGGTATCAGCACCAGCACCTGGCCATGTATTAGACCAGATAGTTGCGCCTGTTGTAGAAGAAACGTATTCACATCCCCAGAACACACCAACAATAGAGACAGTACCACCAGCCGCAGCTTGTAGATCGTCAATTACACCAGCCGCAGTCGGTATTACCGGCTGACCTTGGTATAGCTTGTTTGTGTTACCTGGAGCTATGCGATATTCCGTTGCCCCGGTAGAATTGGCTTGTTGGCCAATTTTCCCAATGGGTCGTAGCCCAAAGGATCCGTTAGAATTTGCCATAATAGCACCTCAATAAAAGTTACTCGGAGTCTCTTCGTGAGCCTCCGAAGGATACACGACTCTGCCGATTATTAGTTATCGGCATTGAAGGATGTTGGTCCTTCATTAAATCCTGATCAACTGCTACCATTTGTTCGCGGGTCCGGTTCCCGTAATACTCGGATCGTTCTTGGGCGGTTTCTACAGGTATGCGACACAGCATCAATCCACCTTGTCCGATGATGCCCTCAAATCGACCTTCGTCAATAGTGGGAGCTTCATAGTCTGGATACTCGTCCTTACGAACGGGTTCCCATCCTTCGCGTAGCTTGGTGTTGACGTTCATCTTATCGTCTTCACCGCGCATTGCAGTTCGAATCCAACGATGCACAAAACCCGCAGGGGCTTCTGGTGCAGCAAGGCGACTGGGCGGTGCCCATGGTTTACGGCGCGTTTCTTTTTCGCGTGTTACGCTTTCGCGTGGTTTTCTGTCAGTCATTTGTCTTACTCCTTCACAAACTTTGCATATTCTTCAAGCGGAACGTTTAGTCGCTTCGCCATCGCAATTTGGGAGGGTGAGAGTTTCACCGACCTACGCGCCTGTTTTGCAGTGTTGCGGGTAGCTGAAGCGCCAGCAGGTGCGACCTGTGCTCCGCCCGATTTCTTAGCCTTCGGAAATTTCTGTGGAAACTCTATCCGAATACGCTTGTCTACTTCATTGTAGTACTCTTCGGTCGTCGGGTCAAACCCTTCTTCCTCTACAAGTCGTTTATGTAAACCAAACGCGGCATAAGTCATAACCTCATCTGAACCAAACCATTCATTTTTACTCGCCCAATCTTCGGCTCGTGCATCTGGTTTAGCCGCAGGTGGGGCTGTTGGTGTGACAGGAGCGGCCGTCTGTTCTGGTTCTTCAACCTCTCGCTCCAATCGTTGTCTTGCTGTGCGAACACGATCTTGCTGAACAGCCATCTTAGACAATTGTTCTTGTGCTTCAAACATCGCATCCGAATCCCCTGCTTCATAAGCTTCACGGTATTTACGTTTAACCGCATCCGCGTGAGCTTCTAAGCGTGACTCTTCTGAGTTAACGTAGCCTTTGTCTAAGTTCTTAACTTGAGACTTTAACTTGTTGTTTTCACTCAATAATTGTTGAGCCATACGAACAGCTTCTTCACGATCTCGTTCTTCTTTCCGATATTTCTCGGTAAGCTTCTTGATTCGTTTTTGAACGTTGTTACTATAACTCTCCAGTTCATCCGGTTTTTCTTCGGCAGGTTCTTCCTTGGAGGCTTCGACTTTCGTCTCTTCCTCTTTGTCCTCAGAAGGTTCAGCGTCTAGTTCAATCTCAACACCTTCTTCTTCTTCGATAATTTCTTGTGCTTCTTCGTTCATGGCACTCCCCTAAACTTGTTTAATATCATCAGGTTCAAGAATTGTAGCGATCACTTCGTCATCATTAATGATACGAACCTCTCCACCGTCAATCTTAAATCGTGATCCAGAGTATCGTCCGATACATACCCATTGACCTTCTTTGCACCAGGCATCTGAGCCTTCTCCAAATTTATTTGGGTCTTTGTATGCTAGCGGACCGATCTTTAGAACATACGCAACAACCGTTGCTACGGCTTCACGAGCTCTAATTTCGTCCGGAATATGCAGACCACCTTGTGTTTTAACGGCACCTTGATAAGGCATCACTAATACACGCCATCCCGTAGGCTGCGGTAATCTTTCCAAAAGGGGTTTATCTAATAGAGAAGGATCTAATACCTTCTCGGTTGCGTCAACGTATGCGCTATTCACAGCGGATGAGTCGGCTTTAGCCTTCTCCCGTTCCTTGTTCATTTTCTGCGCGACGTGGTCAGGTACTAATAAAGTCTTCGTCATCGTCTACGGTTCTTTCCAGCAGGGCTTTAAATTCCTCACGAGCGTAGGTCAGGCCCCGTACCTCACCTACCATGAGTTTGTAATGCTCCCAGTCTTTGCAAGCATCACCGGCAAGAGCACTTGCAATATCTTGTTCGCGCTCTTGTAGTACCTTATACATATGTTTTGCAAAATCAACAACATCCATTAAAGAATATCTCTTTCTGAGTTCTCTGCAACCGATTTTATCGGTCCGCCCTTCACCCAATCGTTACAAGTGTTGCTTGATTGACACATAAACTTATATATTTGACAGTATCCTAGATCACCAGAGTCATCTCCGATGCAGTCTAGCATGTCTTCTGTCTGATTGTATGCGCCACAATTAGCGCAAACTTCTGTTAATTTAAAGCCACCGTCTGCCGATGGATCACGATAAGACGCTTGTTCCTCTGCGGACATACGGTTTTCATCGTTGATCTCACCATCCTGAGTAGCTGATGGGCAGCTAGGACCATCGTTGTCCCCGTCCATCTTATCTACCGGAATACCATCCGGCATGATACTGATCATGATTGTAGGCATTAGTATGTTTTCCCACGGTTAGCATTGAAACGAACATCGCCACCATAGCTGAACTTTTGAGTTTCACCTGTGTCGTCATCGGTGATAATCATCTTATCCTCCGCTTCCATGTTTTCTATTTCATTAATAGACTCTTGATCTAACCCTAAGTACTTAGGGCGTAACTTAGGCTCTGGGGATTTCTTTGGTACGGGCATTTTACTCTCCTATATCATTTCTAAGGCTTGGTGTAATGTTTCTTTATTACGTCTTGTCCATCCACGCCCAAACGTTTCAAACGTCTTTAAGCTCTTATAGAAGTCCTGACGGACGCCGTAAACATAATTTATTATCTCAGCGGGATCTTTCTCCATAATAAGACCTAACGTCTTTGGTCCTATGGCTCCGTCTTGCGTAGCCCCAACTGCACGTTGCACAGCTTTTGCAGGTCTACCAGATCCGGAATTCACGGCCCAGTCCAGACAGGCCCAGTCTAAACCAGAAGGAAGTGAATCGCCTTTGACTCGATCCCAGTAGTTCTTTTTATATATCGGAGCTACATCTTCTGGCGTTAAGTCCCGCATCTCTTGTTCAGTAGACTCTCGACCAATCCATTCATCGTACACACGTTTGGTGACACCGAGATTAGTCATACCTCCAGGATCCTCGGGATGATTTACAAATCCTCCTTCGTGGGCAAGTAGCATATCTAAACACTTATTGAAGTTCTCTTTCATTTTTTATTCCCAAAATACTTACTGACACCACGCATACCAATACTTGCAGATACTATTCCACCTAAAGAATACTGATACCAACCAGGCATATCCGCTAATGCGGCAAACCCTGCTTGTACTATTTGATTACCCCAGTCCCCACAGAACGCCAAAATAAGGGGAATACTGAACAAAAGTGTAATCCATTCGTCTTTCCAACTATTCTCTGTGGCCTTCATTGCGGCTAGATCCCAATCTAGTTCTCCAGTGGCAATCTTCATTTTTGTTTGAGCTTCAGCCTGCTTAACCGCAGTCTTGCCCTCGATCATTGTACCGGCTAAGTCAGCGACCTTACCTAGTAATCCTAGTCCCATCATTAGTTATTTTCCTTTCCTTTTGTGTAGGCTTCCTTGCCGTAGAAGGCAGCAACGATAGCCGCAACAGAAACAAAATACACACCAGCAATAGAAGCTAGCGACTTCATGGCTTCATCAAGATTAGCCACATTACAAATAATTATTGCGAAAGGGTACAGCAACATACCAAATAATGCAAACCATGCCATCTTGCGTTGTGCATCTCTTTGAGCATCGTCATCTGCCATCTTCAGCCTTCTATCTTCTAAGGCCAGTCTATCCCACTCGGCTTGATCTATCGAACCATTACCGTCTACATCAGCTTTTTCAAACTCAGTCATGTGCTTCTCCTAGTCTGCAAGAGGGTTATCTAGAGCCCTCTGGATCTTATCCATTAGTTTTTCTTCAAGCTCTTTCATAGCGCCACTTTGTGAAACCCTAACACGTTCTCGTTGATTTTCAAAGCGAACTTCTGCATTATCTATCATAGTACGAACCTTGTCTTCAGATTCACGAACCATATCCTCCACACGATCCGTTTGCTTCTCGATGCTTAATATGTCCGAACGCAACCCGTTTTTAATATCGCGGCTGTATTCTACTGACTCTTCAACTTTTTCAGATATGCCTGTCACCTTGGCATCCATCACATCCATTGCTTGTTGGTAAGCACCTAGGTCTAGCCCCGCGACCTCTTCTATTTTTTGATACATAACAAACCCACCGTACAAACCACCTACCACTGTAGATAAGAACGCAAGTATAGCCATTATAGAACCAAATGATAACTTCATACCACCTGTCTTAAACTCTCGATCTGCAAGTCCGTCAATGTTATCTGCTATCTTGGTAGTATCCATTAGTTTTCAAACTCCATTTCACCGCTAGCATTTTGTAAGTTCTTCAGTGCTTCTATCTCATCACGTAGCTTTTGTATCTCTAGTCTGCGTTGCGCCAACTCGATCTGATAGAGATCGTCACAGTTGATACGGGCTTTGGGTTTATCCAAGGGTATAACAATACGTGCGTATACGCCTATATCTTTGCCACGGCTGTCAGTATCTAGGCCAGAAAGAACACCTGTTACGCCATATTCTAAGTTTACACCTCCACCTACAGCATTACTGCACCGTGTACTACCCGTTGAAAACGAATCCGATTGATAGTTCATTGGCGGGCTTGGCAAAGCAAGCGAAAGAGAGCTATTGTCGGCCACAACAGAACTCGATAAAACACAAAGAGCTAACGCTAATCTCATGCAGGTTCTCCGTCTAGCCTTGAGCATATTGTAGAAGAAACAAGTGTCCTAGATATATTAGTTTTCCTCACCTTTGAGGTTGTACATAGAAAGACTGCTTCGGGTAAATCTCTCTTCCTTATGTAGACATCAAAAGCTTTATGTTCTTTATAATCAACCTTCATAATTCTATACGGCGTAGAAAAAGGTATAGGCATCCAGTTTAAATCAAATAAATCGACCTGATAGTACTTTATTTCTTCCCTAGAGTTAAACAAAGACATCTCTACTTTAACTACGTTTTTAACGTGAGACATCTTTACTTCTGGATAAGCAGGCGTCATTTCATGCGCGGACGCACTAAAAGCAGCTAACATACCTATTATGGTTAACTTACTTAGCGACACAACTGGCCTGCACAACCGCAGTGTAGTTGCCTCCGGGAAACGGTTTAGCTGAACCGTACACAGCACTAGAAGCTGTAGAGAACCACGTTGAACCCGCCAGTGTGAGATCAAAGATTGTGGTGTTGTCTACTACAACTTTAGCCGCTTCATATGCTGACATACCAGAAACAGACGTTTGCGTTACGCTTGTGCTTCCTGTCCACGCTAATGTGTCTGTTAGTGTAGGGGAAGAACTAAACGATGTTGGATGCGTTATGTTAGCTGTGTAAGAATCCGCAATAGACACATCGTATCTAATTACTGGCAATACGCCCCCGTCAGCAGGAGTAGTGCTTAACTTACTAGCAATCGGGTTTCCGTATACACCGCTTTTAGTTGTTTGAATGACACATTTAGCTTCTACACTACCTGTAATCTCGACGTTAGCTAATGCAGGAAACGCGCATAGTGAAAGTATTGCAATAGAATATTTCATATTAAACCTCATTTGTTATACTGCATATCGACCATCTTCTCATGCAGAATCTGTTGTGCCAAATTATTGCGAAGGGCTTTCTTGTTATCAGGTATCTCTGAATCAGCAAGACCAGGGGCATCAGCATACGAACCACCGTTAATAGATGCATTGTAATACATATTAAGATTAGTTTGTTGATTGATAGCCATAATGATCTGATCTTGTCCTTGCGTTTTAAATAGAGTCAACGCATTGGCAGATGCCGTCAGCCCCATTTCAATTCTGGTTTCTTCTTCCTCTTCCTCCTCAGAAAGTATCAACTCTCCGTCTTCATCATACTGAAAGTCTGTGTCGGCGTCTATAGCGTCCATAACAGCGTCATCTTCCAGTGCATCATAGACTTCAATCACAGGTATAACAGGCATAGGTTTCACATATCCTGGGCAGTTAGGGTTAGACTGCGGTTCAAAGCACTCGTCGATCCTATAGTTATATATAACCACAGCATCTTTGACCGAACCTTTCCCTTCAATGTCAATTGAACCGTCACCCCATTTGGTAGCCGGAATGTTAGAAAGGGGAAAAGATTTAACGATGGTGTTGCCGGGAACTCCCGACCAGTCGTCGGTTTCTCGAAAGATATAGCCGTCTCCGCTAGCGTTCTTATTTCCAACGTGGACTTTCATATCATCTTCTGGGTTCTTGACCGTGGTATATCTGTATAAAAGACCGTTTATGTCTATGCCTGGAATATCGGGCAAGACAGAACCCATCCCCCAGCTTAGTGCTGTGGACGCGGCGTTCCCTGTTGCCCCATAGCTATAGGGATCACAAGAAGAGTAAGAAGGCCAAAGTGCTAATAATAACACTAAGACCTGTTTTTGTTTCAACGTTTTCATTGAACATCTTTCTCATAGGATTGTTCTGATCTCTTTGTATTTCTTCCTTAACTGCTTCCATCTCCCATGCAAGCCTAGCTTTGTCTCCCACCAATCCATCCTTGGGGCAGGGCGTCCCCGCATTAAGCATGGCTTCAAACACTCTTTCATCCTGACACATTACGGATACAGCTGCCACTTTCATCCCCATGTCGTACATGGTTTTGGCGTTCTTGAGCTTTTCACAGTTCATGTCTCGTACAGTTCTACCTGCGGATATACCTAGGATCTGTGTCTGCACCGCCCCCGCGACACCTACAGTACATAGGTCAGAGTTGCTTGCGCTAATCTGCGGAGAAATCGCAGAAGGCGGCGGACTGTTGATGGTGGTATCCATCGAACCGTCAGAAGTTATAGTGCTGTTTGTATCAGTTCTGATTGTATCGTCGGCGGATACAACCCCGCCGATCATAATTAGTATAGCCGCTAGAAGACCGCGGGTCATCTTCTTTCCATAGCCTGACGTTGCACGTCAATGCGTTCCCTGTTTACCTCACTGCGATCATCAGCGATCTGCTCTTGAAGTTCTAGCCTAGCGGAATCAGTAGTAGCTTGTTGTTCTAGCTTCATCTGGTCTAGCTGTAGTTTAGCTTGTTCCATCTGTGCTTTCTGCGAAGCTTCCATCTCCTTGATTGCTAGTTCCTGCATACGGATAGTTACGAGCGGATCTTGCTCTGCGCCACCTTCACCTTTGTATGTCAGTAGAGGCATAACCTCTTGTAGCAACTCTGATTCAACCTGTGAAACTCGAGCCTCCACTTGATCTGGGGGCATCTGAGACTGTTGCATCTGTTGTTGCAGTTGAGCAATCTGTGACTGCGCCATCTCAGGGAGCAATGCTCCTGCTTGAACTAGGTTTGTAATCTGAGCAATCTGCTGTTGTAGCTCTTGCATCTGCGCTTGTTGCATCTGCTGCATCTCCATTTGAACCATAACTCTAGCTTTCATACTGACGTGTTGGAACACATGACTGAAGATTGCGGCCAGAACTGCCGGTGTTTGTTGTAGTATATCAAGTTCGAGCATAGCCAAGTGGCTTTGAATATGCGCGTCGTGATCCTGTTGAGGGAATGCTTGTGGTGTTTTACCGCCAATCATAGCCGCATTCTCCGTAGCAGGGTCTTGAGGCATAGGCTCTGGAGCCGGTGGTAGGATCTCGTCGATATTCTGCACCTCTAATGCTTGATACATTCTTCTATATGCGGCATGCAGATTGTGCATCTGCGGGTTAGACTGCGCCAGTTGGAGCTGAGTTTGCGCGAGTGTAACACGTTGCGACATGGAGAAGATGTTAGGGTCTGAGACTGGGAGGACGTCTACCCGAGCATCAAAGTCTTCTACTTTAACTTGCGCCTGTGCGCCCGCTACTTCGTAGGGGTACATAGGAGGGAGGTTTTCAGAGAAGATACGCGCCAGTAAACGGAACTCTGTTTTCTGAGCGTAGTGCAATCGTTTATGAATCGCGGACATAACCTTCATCCCGCGTTCCAACATAGCTACTGTAGTTCCGACAGGAGTCTCCTGACCCATGTCCGAGATCTGTTGATCGGCTAATGCAATGAACCGACGTCCGTCATTCACCAGTCCACCCAGTAAAGTAGCCAGTGTACCTGATGGTTCTTTGTATGGCAGCGGTACGATAGCGTCTCTAATGCTTCCTCCTGGGGCGTCAATGTCTCTCCACTCTCCAGGCTGTAATGGCTCATCTGCGTTGCGTACACGCACTCCACGGGCTTTAAAACCGGCAGGGAGGTTAGCGAGTGTTCCTGCATCGATAAGCTGACGTAGGAGGCTCGTTGCCGCTCTACCAAGTCCACCAACCATGTGGATTAGACCGAAGCCATAGAACCCAAGACCAGGCATGAACTTGTAGTGTACAAAATACTGGCGCTTACGCTTGAAGATATCTTCCATCTCGTAGTTACGACGGATAGATAGGATCGAACCAGACGAATCGTCCAGTGTTACGATGTACGGGAGCTTGATACCTGTAGGCTCTTGAGTCTCTGGATCCATGTCCTCGAACCCTTCGAGGTCTAAATCAACGTGCATTTCCAAGATATTAAGCACATCATCGCTGTAATTCTTAGATAATCCCTCTAATTCGTTTACCTTCTGGCGTACTTGATCCTCTTCTACATCCTCAGATGCAGACAGATCAACGTCACGATACATACCTGCGTACTGCATTTTCACAACATCGTTGAGATCCATGCGTAAAACGTGGGTCACACGGCTAGCTGTTGCTAAATCAGATGCAGCGTATGAAACGACAAGGTCTTGTGCAGGAATGAACTTAGCTATAGCGCGTTGTTTCGTTGGATCGAAGTATACTTTCTTAAATGTAGAACCAGATAGCGGCAAATAAAACAACATCTGATCCATATCTGGATCGTACTCTTCCATGATCTCCGTGATCTGGTAGTTCATGAAATCTTTTACACGTTTAGCCTGCTCTTCTCGTGCGCGGTCTTTAAGTCCCAGGACCGCGGTGCGTACTGGTCCGCCCGATGGCAAGAGTTCCTTGTATGCCTGTGCTTGGAACTGGGTTACGCTTTCACTAATCATAGGATGCGTTATGCCAGAGGCTCCTTCAAACGGAGTGGAGCGGTCTTCCGTCTTGATCCCCAATAGGTCTAGGCCGTTGGTGTATGCGTCTTCCCACTCAGAACGTGAGGACAAATCATCTTGGTACATGCTGCGAAGATCAGAGGACAATTCGCCCAAGACCCCGTCATCTAGGAACTCTGAGAGGTTCGCGTCAAACGGAATAAGATCTTCTTGGCTCAGTCCGTCTAGAGCATTGAAGTCTATAGGCTGTACGGTTGCTCCGCCCATTCCGTCTTCTATGATCTCGGCACCCCCTGGAAACTCCATTGGTGCGTCTACTGATACTTCTAGTTCGGGAAGTCCCGCTGTGTCGTCGAGGTCAAGACCTGATGCGACCATGTTAGGTGGTGTTGCCATTAATAATACTCCCGTTTACGGGGCCTCCATTCATCGTCTTCTGTGTCTTCTCCGTGAAGAGAGATAAATCCACCTCGACGGAAACGCATAAGTGCTAGTGTCATACTATCACAATAATCGTCGTTGTCACCATTAGGAAACGAAACAACTTCTTCAATCACTTCGTCTGCAAATTTCTTGTCGTCTGGTGCCCATACCATTCCCGCTTCAAACAACGGTGCAACCATGTGCATCCTGGTCACCTTATCACTTCCTTTGCCCGGTGAGAACCCCAATGCGGGTATTCCGCGCAATCTAAGTTCGTCAATGAGCGGTGTACCTGTCGCTTTCGCCTCTACCAACACCATATCAGGCTCCCAATACTCGTGTTCTTCGAAGGCAACCTCCTTGAGTTCGGGGAAATTCCACCTGCCACGCTGTGCATCTAGCAGAATTATGTGGTCTGGCCCGCCTTCTTCCGGTTTGAAGATGCCCCACGTTGTAATCGCAGAGTAATCCGCTGTTTCCTTCTTGGAAAACGCTGTATCGTAGGACTGTAGAATGTAATCGAGCCTAGGAATCTTTTCTTCTTCCCAAGTATTCCACCATTCGCGCTTAATTATCGCCGATTCGGAGCCAGTAGGGTTCTGTTGCCACTGCGCGTTCCATTTGCCCACGGGCAGAGACGCTTTGATAGACAATAAGGCGTTCTTTTCCCAGAATTCTGGCCATAACGGCTTGTCACTAGGCAATATCGCAGGAAATTCCACAACTTCCCACTTGTCAGACATGACATCACTGCCCTGTTGCGCCAATAATCTACCCGTTAAGTCCTTTTTACCCCATCGGGTCATAACAATTATGATTGCACCCCCTGGTTGGAGCCGTTGTCGCGGTCCAGAGGTGTACCATTCGTATGCATGGTCGAATGCAGTGGAGCTTAACGCATCTTGTTCCGAATGCGGGTCATCAATGACGAGTAAATCCGCACCACGACCCGTGATGGCAGCGCCAACACCCGCCGCAAAGTACTCAGCACCCTTGTCCGTGCCCCACGTACCCGCTCCTTTGTTGTCTTCTTTAAGGTTTGTATCCGGAAATATAGTCTTGTACTCAGGGTCATCGATCAAATCCCTCACTTTACGACCAAAACGTACCGCCAACTCAGTGTTGTGCGTCGCTTGGATGATTTTCAATTTAGGGTTTCTACCTAGAAACCAAGCAGGCATCAAGTAGCTTGCAAACTCAGACTTAGAATGCCGTGGAGGCATGTTGATAATCAATCGCTTGAGCTCTCCTCGTGCAACACGTTCAAGTTTTTCGGCGATGATGCGGTGATGTTGCCCTTCAATGAAGTTATCGTACACATGATGAACGAAAGGCATGAAGTTGTCATGTGCTTGTTCGCGCAAATCTATGCGCTTCTTGGCCTCCGTTAAGGCCAAGATCTCTTTTAGTGCTTCCTCTGGGAGGGCTTGTAAGTTCATGAGCGCCTAAGTGATGCTAATCCTACCGGTGTTTGTGCTGCAACAGTAATCGGTTGTGCTGTGGGTGTAGGTACTACGAAAGCAGGTTGTTGCCCAGGCATAAGTGACGGCAATGTAACCGGAGCCACACTCGTGTAAGGCGACAATGCAGGCGCGGTATATGTTCCACCGCCCGTGGTCGGTGCTTCTGGGAACGGTTGTTGGAACGGATCGAGGACACAGGCGTTTTCTTCGCTGTCAAATATGTATCCGTCTGGGCATGTTGGCTCTTCTGCGCCACCTTCTTCTTCGTCTTCTGCCCCTGCCCTTTGTCTGTCGTTGTTATCCGAACCATCTAACCGAGAGGGATCTCCCATTTCATATACTCTAGTATAATCTTTAGCTTTTTCCGCATCGATCGTCTCGTCAAACACTTGAGCCGTGTCACTATGCTCACCAGTGTAATTGATGATGTTCCCTGCCGCATCTACACCTAACGCTCCGATAATCTGTCCGTTATCAAACACAGGAACTTGTCGTTCCCCATCTCCGTAGTTTGTAAATACACTGGCCAAGAACCCTGGTTCATACTGACCGGTCAACTTCTCATACGCACGGCGCTGATTCATATCCCCTAAGTAATCTAATCCTTGCCCC
>Ga0208434_1000626_pt1 | contig 16124 bp, 5 predicted proteins | sample 13_taG_FD_184086 | JGI IMG/M metagenome (GOLD analysis project Ga0208434, IMG submission 184086) | Marine viral communities from the Subarctic Pacific Ocean - 13_ETSP_OMZ_AT15268 metaG (SPAdes) (version 2) | ecosystem: Environmental > Aquatic > Marine > Oceanic | place: Pacific Ocean | collected... | reverse complement strand
TTATCAATGTATAAGCCTGTGCCGCTAGAGTTGGTGCCAGAAATTTTTAAAGGTACTGTAGATCCTACAACGTGTAATGGGTGCCCCGGCGAAGTTGTTCCGATACCGACATTTTGAGCAGAAGTATCAATATAAACTATATCAGGATTGTTTGTATCACCTAGCTGTATGTCTCTACTTGCATCAGATTGAAGTGCTAGTTTACCAGAGATATTTGTAAGTTCCCCTACAAAAGTTGCGCCAGTACCTGTTCTCCAACCACCTGTTGCATATGCATCTCCACTTATATATAATTTATCGCTAAAAGCAGTAGTAGTAGCATTTACTAAAAGTCTTCCACTATTATCTATTCTCATCTGTTCAGAACTATTAGTATAGAATCTCATAAAGTTATTTGAACTTTGATAATAGATACCTTCTCCAGTAACTCCTACATCATTACCTACCCAACCAGCATTTGTATCTCCAGCAATAATAATTCCTGAGTGAGAAGAATCTGAATCTTTAAACCTTGCAAGTGTATTTCCATTAGCTTGTCGAACATCTAGTTTAAATGTTGGTGCATTTGTTCCTATACCAACCATTGAATTACTTCCAACTACAAGGGTATTTGTTGCTGCACCTTGTTGTAATTTAAATGGAGTGGCTGCATTAGTAATATCATAAAAAGTAAACTCATTATTACTTGCTACTACTCCATGATTCCATTTTTGAGTATTGTTTACTGCATAAGTCATTCTAGCATTCGCTGATGCACCTATACTGGATAGTTTTAATTGAATGTTTGTATTATCTCTTATATCAAGAGCATAGTCAGGAGAAGTTGTTCCAATACCAACTTTACCATCTTGTTTTATTGCAAATAAGTTACCAGTTCCGTTTAAATCAGAAGTTGTTCCTACCGCAAATTCTTCTCCACCTCCTAGCCCAAAGAACATACTACCTTGAGAATTAGTTAGTTGTATTGCTAAATCTGAAGTCAGTGAAGTTTCGAATTTGGCTACTGTATTACCAGTGGTCTTAGTATGTAAAGGAAAGGATGGCGAAGTTGTGCCGATACCAATTCGGCTATTTGTAGTATCTATATGAAGAATATCATTGTCCGCGACTGCGACAATGTCGTTATTACCTTTTTTGATGTATACGGCACCATCAGCTGTATTGACTGCTATTTCGCCTAAGGATAGATCCGAGCTGCCAGGTATATTGCCTGCAACGCTCGAACGTTTTAGTTTGATTGTTTGTGCCATATTTATGGTATTCCTGTTCGTTGCCTATATAGGCTGAATAAGTGGAACTATTTAGAAAGTTCCACCATCAAGTACGTTACTCCAAGATGCAACTCCTGAAGTACTCATATTAAGAATTGCTCCTGCAGCTGAAGGTTTTGCTAAAGAAGTATAGCCTCCATTTGCTGCTCTACCAATAAGTAAATCACCTATTGCTGTTGCAGTAATATTTTTAATTCTTATATTATCTCCGCTTATTTCTACGGATTTATTATCGACATTTGCAGAGATTGTTGTTCCTGATCTTGATAAACCTGTTCCAGCCTCAACTGCACCAGCTCCTGAGAACTGTGTAAATGTTAAATCTGTAGTGCCAAGATCAACTGAATTAGTTGTTAGAACATACCCGTTATCTCCATTTGCAGTACCTTCTTCTACGAATACAAATAGTCCAGATGTTACATCAGCGTTAGAGTTTGCATCATCCGCTCTTGAAGCTGCTCCAGTTCCAACTACTACATAAATACCATTTTGACTTGCGTCAGTCTGATTCTTTAATAATACTCTGTCTCCTGTACTTACTGTTTCTCCATCGACTGTGCTATTATTAATTAGTGCATTGGTCACATTTATATTTGCTGTAGAAGCTACTTTTACTGAATCTTTAATATCTAATGCTTGTTTTATTCCATCAACGTATGCTTTAGTGGCTGCGTCTTGTGCTTGTGTAGGATCAGTAACATTAGTAATTCTTGAAGAATTTACATCTATAATGTTAGAAGCTGCATTAAGTGAAAGATTGCCTGAAGAAGTAGAAACTTCTTGTCCGTCTATCTCGACATTATCAATATCTAACTTACCTGCTGTAACTGTTCCAGTTGCAGTAACATTTGTTAGACCCGCTAAAGAAGACGCTGTAGCACCTAAGTTTATTTGAGTACTACCAATTGTGACTTGAGAGTTATCTATTTGTGAATTTGAAATTGATCCAATACTTACTGCACCACTTGAAACTGTAAAGTCATTTGAGTTAAATGATGCAATACCTTTATTTGATGTTGTGGCATCTTCTCCACTTACTGTTGCTGTTCCGCTTGAGTATGATACATCAATACCTTCGCCACCTGCTACAATAACAGCACCTTTGTTAGTTGCTGAAGAGTCTTCTGAGGATATAGTAATAACTCCACTGGTAGCAACTGTATTAATACCTTCGCCTCCAGTAAATGTTAGAGTTCCACCTAAAGTTTTTGTTGTGTTACTTGTGTCTGCTGCAAAAGTAATATTCTTTGCAGTAACTGCACCACTTGAAACTGTAAAGTTCGCTGATGCAAAAGATGCTAAACCTTTTACTGAAGAAGTAGCATCTGCTACTGCAACTGTTACTGTATCACTTGCTACAGTTGTGCTTACTGCTCCTGTACCTGTGAAGCTTAATGTATCACTTACTAAATTAACAGAATCAGAAGATGAACTATCTCCTGCGATCCCTAAAGTTGTTGATATAGTAGTAAAACTTACTGCTCCTGAGCCATTTGTTATAAGTGCTTGACCATTTGTTCCATCGGCTGTAGGTAATGTATACCCTACTGTGCCGTCTAAACCTATCTCTAATTGCTTATTAACTGTTATTAACTCTGCGCCATTAGTAGTGTCAAATGTTAAGTAGTTCTTGTCGCCTTCTGAGATTGTAAAAGCAGTTGCTGAGCCGTCTAATATAGCCAGTTCAGTTGCAGCTCCTGCTACAGAGATTGAACCAGTTGCAGAACTTAATGTTATATTACCTGAAGTAGAAGAAACCGTATTACCATTTAGTTGTAAGTTATCTACTAAAAGATTATTAATCTTGCTATTTGCATCAGTAACAATTGCTGAATTAGCCGTAAGTTCCCCTACGTTATGGTCGAGCATATTTACATAAGTTTGTCCCCCTATTATATCAAAGGTAGAGCCGTCTCCAATAAAAAGTTTATTTGAGCCATAAGAATAAGCTAACTCACCTTTTACAAGATTATTTCCCGGGGTTGCTGTCGAGTCACTTCTTTTAATTTTAATTATTTGTGCCATTTTTTAGTCCTTAAAAACCACCTCCGTCGAGGTTGTCCATTGTACCTGTTGCTGATGCAAGTGGTACGAATTCGAATGTGTTGGTAGAAGTTTCTCTATATACTTTAAGCTGATCATCATCAGTGTCGTACCATAAGTCTCCTTCACCCAAATTACTTCCTGTGGGAGCACTTGTGCCCCTATAAAATTGGTCTGCCAATACTTCTAATGCATTTGTGAGATTTCCTCCTGGAAAAATTCCTCCGTAGGACGCTACGCTGACATCATCAGTGTTGGTAGGTTGTTTTACTAACTGTAAACTTGTTTGTACAGATATTGGATTATCACTTTGGTTAAGTGTAATTGTATTGTTAGTCTCATTGACTGTTACATAAGTCGGTACTTCAGTTACTGTTATTGAAATAGACATTATCTAGTAACATTCGCAGTAATAGTTGCTGTACCTTGCATTAGTCTAGTGACTACTCCTGTGCTTGATTCTATTTCTAAATCATAAACGTATATTCCAGCATCTACTCCCATGGTTTCAGTTGCAGTATTACTAACTGTTACTATGCCATCAGTGGCTGCTGTTACTACACAAGTAACTGCTAAAGCAACAGTGGTGGATTCGACAGAACTTCTAAGCTGCATCCTTGCAGTATAGTTTGTTAAATTCATTGCTGCACCATTATCTTGCACAGTCAATTGACGACTAAAAGTCGCTCCTTGCTCAAATGTAAAATTATATGTTCCTGCTGACACTTAATTTGCTCCCTATGTACGCTTTTATGATTATCTAACTACTTAATAAGATTAATTATAAATAGTAAGTTCAAATATCTGTTTTCTGATTACGCCTGTAATGTCTTAATTATACCAAATTTTAGCACCAATTGTCAAGCATTAAATTTTGAAGGTAGATTACTTTTGCTTGTCTTCAAGTTCTTTTACTTTTAATTCTAGTTCTTTTACAGCTTCAATTAGCAATGCTGTGAGCTTTGGATAGTCGACTGCTTTATACCCGTCTTCTCTATCTTTTACTAACTCTGGTGCAACTTGTTCTACGTCCTGAGCGATAACTCCAATATCATGCCCTTTATAAGTATCTTGCTTGTCGTTCCAATCAAACTCTACTCCTCGTATTTGTTTTACTTTATTCAACGCACTATCTATAACTGTAACATTATCTTTTAGTCTTGCATCTGAGGAAGCATAAGCTACTATATCTCCTCTAACACTTAATGTACCGTCTGACTTAAGTTGCATATTATTATAGAAAGTTCCATCACTATGTCTTTGCGTAAACACAAAATCATTAGCTTGTGAGTTTGCAGCAGATCTCAAAAGTTTTATATCCGCCATACAACGATTACCATTTGTAACTGGGTTCAAATTAAACGATAAAGCAACATAGTTATTTAGAGTACCATTATTGTTTGGATTATTAAGTGTTAATGCTCTATTAGAATCACTTACATCTGCCCCTGTGCCTATACCATTTGTTGTAGCATTTCCAGTGCTATGATTTATTGTTAGTACTCCTCTTGAGTCTATACTATTTCCTATTTCGCCACCAAGTATATTAGTTAGGTTACGGTTGCCATCCACAATAACATTAGAGCCAACCATATAACCATTGGGTGATGAGAAATAACCATCTGTTCTTGATGTAAAGTATTTGTAGGCGCCGCTACTGCCAGTTCTTAAAGTAGCCTGACCTGCTGATGATTCATAGAAATAAACATCATTGTCTGTGCCAAGTGCTAAACCGCCCTGAAATCTTGATATCCCTGCTGTAGAAACAAATCTGCCCGATGTTTCAATTTTGCCTGAACTTGTAATAGCGCCTGAATCTATAGTTCCTGCAACTTCTAGTTTAGCACTTGGAGTTCCTGTAGAACCAATCATTACATTGCCATTATTATTTGGGAATACTATTTGAGTTCCATCTGGACTTGCTAATGCAGGGGAACTTACATATCCTGCGAAGGTAGCGTTGCCGCTGTTAAATGAATGATTGCCAGATGTATCTATTACATATCTAAATGCATTAGCACTTGCGTCAAAAACTGCAAAAGCCGCTCCATAAGAACCAACTTGGTATTCTTTACTTTGGTCACTTTCAATTAATTTTAGAGTTGGTGTAGTGTTAGTTACAGTAAGTTCTGTACTTGCAATCGCACCACTAGAGATAGTTCCTGCAAAGGTGGCGGACTGGTCTGTACCTAAAGTTAAGACTGGAGTTAAATTATAAACACCTGTTTCTGCTTCGCCTGTACTTGTTGTAAATCTTAAATCACCTGAATTATTTACACCTGTTCCTCTTGAATCAATAGAAGCAACAAAATTGTTGTCTGAATCCATGAAACCAATATAACCTTTTGCACCTACTGTAGAACTATTGGTTCTTTTAATCTTTATTCCTGCTGAAGCAGAATCTGCTTGTGTGGTTATAGTACTTGAAGATGTAATAGCCCCACTAAAGATATTTCCTATATCGGTGAGGTTTCTATTTAAATCTATTATAGGTGTTGTGCCTACTTCAAAAGCTGTATTAGTTATTCTAAATCTTGTATTACCACCTATAGCAAAATTAATCCTTGTGGTAGCATCTAATGTTATTGGATAACCTGAATCTATATGAAATCCTGTTGTTGCCCTAGTATTATAAGGAAGTTTAACAGAAGCGTAATTTGTGCCTGTAGTATTAAATGTCCAATTAACTGCACCTGATAAAGAACCTATACCTGACTTTAGATTAATCTCTGCATTATCTGCATCAAGTAAAAGATCGCCTTGTATAGTAGAAGAAGCACTTGATGTAATAGCACCACTAGAGATAGTTCCCTCAAAGGTAGCGTTGCCTGATTTACTAATACTAACAAGCTCTGCATCAACATTTGCACCACCAATAACAAAGTTATCAGTTGCATCATCATGTCCTATTGTGTATTGAGCAACACCTGCATTGAAAAATTTAACCTCTGTATCAGAACCACTAGGAGCATCTAATCTTATTCTTGCATCGCCTGAAGCAGAAGTAATATCTAACATTTCTGTCGGATTCATTCCTATACCTACTTTACCTGCACTTTTAATGTTATTGGAGTTCATATCCAAGTTAGCATTAGTAATATCTATGTCTTGTGTTCCTGAACCTGACTGTAAAGTTATTCTTGTAGTTTCACCACCGCCAGTACCATTATTAGACATAAGAATTAAATCACCGTTAGTATGCCTATTAGTAATATAATGATCATCTGAAGCTTCGTAAGCAAATTTTCTTGCAGTTGTATCTGTTCCTGTACCAACAAAATTAATAGAGTTATCAACTCCACCCTTCAGTCTAAGATATGTTCCTACATTGATAGCACCTGCTGATGTATAGTCACCACTTAAATTAAAGGTATGCTTGGCAACATCTGATGAATTTTCAAAAGTTAAGGTATTTGGTGTGGTTCTATAATAAATTTTAAAGTTAGGATTGGCTTCTGTATCGCCAAATTCTAAACCAAGCGGTCCTGTTGTGGCCGTGAATTTAACTCGTGTAGCAGTACCTGTAAGTGTTAAAGAATCGCTTGTTGTAATTGCACCACTATCAATAGTTCCTGATATATCAACATTTCCTGTAACTTGTAATCTTTCAGAAGCAGAGGATGTTCCACCTATATGCCAACCTGATGCTGATATTTCACCAAAATCAGCAGTTCCATTATCTGCTCTAAATCTATGATGTGTTGAATCGTAATAATTTCTATTATCACTAGTATTTCCTATGTATAACCCTACATTTCCATCATTGCCATATAAAGCTGTATATTGTCCAACATGTGATAATATATTTACATTGCTACGCTTATAAGCGCCGCTTATGTTTAATTGACCTGTTACACCTAAAGTAGCGCCATCAAAGGTTAAACCTGATTCACCATTTATAGTTGAAGAACCACTTGCAGTAAGTATTCGATTATCTGCAAAGTTTGAAATTGATGTAACTACACCACCTGTATCAGTAACCCATTCCAGGGTAGTACCTGTAGAGGGTACTTTTAAAACTTGCCCAACTGTGCCTATAGATGTCGGAAATGTAAATGCGTTGTTAAATGTAACTGCACCCGATGAATTAATTGTAAATCTATCTGTTGAGGAGTCTTCATCATGTATATTAAAGTTTCCATTTGATAAACTTTGTATTAAATAATCTCTACCTGCTATTGCAGATAATTCTAGATTAGAATGACCAGTTGATGCTTTAAATCGCACTCTGCTGCTTGTATTATTTACTTCTAATTTAAAACTTGGATTTTCATCTGCAATCCCAACATTGCCATCTTCATCAATGGTCATTTTTCTAGTAGGTGCATTACTATTTACGCCTGCTTTTGTAGTAAAGAAGGCCAATTCACCACTACCATCACTACTTGATGATCTTATACCTTCAACACTTGAATAATATAAAGTTGTAGAAGTATTACTTGCAGAAGTTTTGAATCTTATGGCTCCGCCACCTCCATTCGTATTCGTACCTGCCATAGCCATATGAATAATATTGCTAGGAGATGAGGACATAGCAACACTACTAGAGATAGTTCCTATATTCGACATATTTCGAGAAGCATCTATTATATCGACTGTGCCAATTTCAAAATTACCACTAGCGTCAAAACCACCGTAAGTTGTGATAGAAGTTCCGTTATAACCTTTGAATTGTATTGATCCATTTGATGTTGCATTTCTTGATGTTAATGTTGTAACCCCTGCACTATGTTTAAATTCTACAAGTTTCCCTGAACTGCCCACGTCCTCTAGCTTTAGAATTGGAGGCACACCACCTGTAGTACTTCCTATATTATGAAGTACGCCGGGATTAAAAGTTAAATTAGTTTCGGCATTTAAAGTATTTGCTGTACCACTACCCGTAATAATACGATTATCTGCATTATTATTAATTGTTGTACTGTCTATGTTATCGAACTGTGTTTGTATGTCACTTGTTACACCATCTAAATAATTAAACTCTGTTGAGGTAACTCCAGTAGCATGTAAAGTATCTAAGTAGTTAAGTTCTGTAACGCTACCTGTGTAGCCATCTAACTTATTAATCTCAGCTGCTGTTGCTGTGATTCCTAAATCTCCTAGAGTTTGGTCGGCTGTTGCATTTTCTTCTATGTTATCAAGTTTAGTTTTATCTCCATTAACAAACGCACCTTCAGAAGGTTTTGATTGTAATGTAGATATAGTTACACCTTTAATACCTGCTAAATCAGTAACTTCTGAATCCATTAACGCACCTGCTGAAGTAACATTTGCTGTATCGGTTACGTCAGCATTTTCTTCTATGTTATCAAGCTTAGTTTTATCTCCATCAGCAAAAGCACCTTCAGAGGGTTTTGACTGTAATGTAGATATAGTTACACCTTTAATACCTGCTAAATCAGTAACTTCTGAATCCATTAACGCACCTGCTGAAGTAACATTTGCTGTATCGGTTACATCAGCACTGCTTTCGATTAAATCAAGTTTATTTCCATCAGTTGCTATATCTCTACCATCAACTGTGCCTGTAACGCTTATGTTACCTGCAACACTTATAGGATGTGAGAAATCAAACTTATCGCCGCTAGCATCCCATAAAATAGTAGCATTATTATTAACATCAACAGCGTCTTGTATTGTTATACCTGCTCCATTTGCGGATCCTGAGGTATTTCCTGAACCATAATTTAGTGTAATATTTTTATCTTCAACATCAAGTGTTGATGTATTTAAAGTAGTAGTTGTTCCTTGAACTGTTAAATCTCCAGACATAATAACATCTTTTCTTAGTCGAATAATATCATTAGTATCTTCTTCTAGAGTTATAAAATTTTGTCCTCCGACTTCAAAATCAATTTGATCAGGAGTAAAGGATATTCTTGTATTTTCATCTCCTGAATGAGTTATGTACCTATTTGTTACTAAGTCTCCTGAAGTAACTCCAGTTGCTCCTTCTCTTATTTCAAGAATAATCGGGCTACCATTAGCATCATTTGCTCCGCCTTGTCCATAGTTAGTAAACTGTTGGAAAGCATTTCTAACTCCTGATCCCGTTGCAGCAACTATTTTAACTCTATAGTCATAGTAATTTCCTGAAGTTAAACTACTGCTTATTTCTACTTCATTTGCAAAATTAATTGAGTAATGCTGTGCAGATTGACCGCTTATACTTGTTAATGTAAGAGTCATTGCACTTCCTACATTTGTCCAAGTACTTGCTGAGTTTAATTTAAACTGGAATTGTGCGGTTGCTTGTATCGCTGTGCCTGTAAAAAGTGCAGGAGCAGAAAAAGCATCATTCATTATAAGCTCTAGGAAAGTATCTTCACCTTCGTGTTCGTACCCACTTCCTCCATCATTCAAAGATTTTATATACTCTTGCTGGCCTAAATATCCTGTTTGCCCTAAAGTTTCTGTATCAACGCTATCATAATAGCCTCCAGTTTGTCCTGTTCTTGTTCCTATAGCATTCCAGACTTCCTGAGCTAAACTATCCACTTTTACCGTTCCTGAAGCTAGTTTAGTTGCTGTTAACTCTCCTACAATAGTTGCATCAGTGACTAGTAATGTATTTGCACTAACAGTACCTGACATTTCTGTAGTAGTTCCATCAAAAGAAAGATAGTTATCAGCTTTACCAAATACAAACTTACCATTTTCTAAGTCTATAAAAGCTCCGTTTTCATTGTTTACAGGTATATTAGTATCTGGAGCTGATCTTGTAAATATATTTGTAGGAATAGGATTTGTTACATCTGCTCTAACTGATCCTCCAAAGATACTTCCTTTAAAGTTTGCATTACCTGAACTGTCAATTTTAAACTGTTCTGAAGCAATGCTTCCGTTGTTTAGATTAATTCTTGTACCTGCAGTGGAGAAAACAGAGCCATCATTACTAGTTGCTGAGAAGTTAGAAGATGATACACTTCCTGTTGTTATTCTTGCACCATCAATTATTGTTGAACCAGTTGACCCTACATCTGAAGCTTCTAAAGGAGTTACAGAGTTGCTTTGATCATCTTGCAAAGTTCCTCCATTAAAAGTAACTACTCCTGTAAAACTTGTTTGCTCTACAACAGAATTTGAGTAAGAGACTGTTACAGAAGATGAATTTGCAGAAGTCTCTGTTCCAGAGTATCTTATAGTATAAAAATTATTTGAAGAAGTTGCATCATTTGTTCTAGGTTCGTTTGTCCATTTATTTACTGCAGAAGTGTCGTCTAAAGCTAGTACTTCCGTTAATCCACTTCCTCCATCTATATCGCCTGTTGAAAATCTATAGGTTGTTGAGCCTGGAGTTCCTGGCGCACCGCTTGTTGTCTTTTCATAGAATAGGTACCCTTGTACTGTTCTTAGTCCAGCGTCTCCAGCGTCTCCATCCTGTCCATCCTGTCCATCCTGTCCATCCTGTCCATCCTGTCCAGCAGCTCCATCTTTAGTTACAGATATAGGAATCAAACTTGTAAAAGCTTCTCCACTAGTATCAGTTACTCCTACTTTTACAAACTTATTGGTAGAACTTGAACTAAAAGTAGAAGCATCTACAGTTGCTTCATAAGGACTTGAAGTATCTGATAAAGTAGTGTTTCCATTCGTGAATTGTACATCATTTTGAGAAGTTTCATCTGCATCTAACAAAGAGAATAGAACGCCACTTCCATTTGGAATTATATTTTTTAGTGTTGCTGTTACTTTTACATCTTGTGCAGAGCCTGAAGGAGTCAAAGCGTTGTTTTGATTAAATTTAACTTGAATACTTGCTGTATTAACTTCTAAACTTGGAGAAAGTAGTTTTGCTACACCAGCTACTCCTGAAGTAGCATTATAGTCTCCATCTATTATAATAGTTTTATTTGTATTTGTTAAACTTGAATTTCTTTTATGTTTAACCCAATAGTAAAAAGTTCCTGCTTCTCCTATAATATCACTAAATGTTGTTGCATCTGCAATAGTAGATAGCAAGGTTGCATTTTGTCTGGAGTCTGAAGTATGCCTATATAACTCCGTATAATCGGAAGCAGAAGAAAAATTAGTAGCGTTACTCCAATTAATTTCTATTGTTCCTGGTTTAGTATTAGAAGTGCTCAGACTTGTGGGAGTACCGGGCTTTTCAAGAGCAGGATTAGAACCTGTTTGAGCAGCATGTGCGATAGAAGCTCTCTGAGGAGTAACTACATAAATAGAATCATCATATTCTTTTGCCTTAATGCTAACTGTACAATTGGAGTTAAATGTTAGGTTTTCTATTCTGAATCTTTTATTTTCAAAATTAAAAGGCTCATAAGTGATCGAAATAACTTCTCCAGCTTTTAATAACAATCCTCGCTGTCCTACGGTTAAAGAAATTTCTTTACTAAATCTTGTTTGTATTAAATCTTTTTCTACATTAATTCTAGCATTGTAATAATTTGTTATGCCACTAAAAGAACTAGATCCTGTTTTTACTATATTTCTGTCAGCTTTTAGAAAGTCTGAATTAAAAAAACTAACAGATCTGTTGCCCCAGTTGTTTTGAGGATCTGAAATACTTGCTTTAATAGTATTCTTAGAAGATCTTTGAGTATTATCTACAAGTGATATGTTTCCAATTATATCCTCATTTTTTATATGTAAAGGATTAGATTGTATACCATTATTAATACTTTCTGTTTCTGGAAGTGCTTGAGTCTCTACATTTAATTCATATTTACCATTAGTATAACTCAAGATACCATTAAAATGACTAAGTATAGCATTTATATTTGCAAATATAGATTTAGAAGTATCTATTTTAAAATTTGTTTGATGTCTTGTTACCCATTCTTGGTCAGAGCTTTCCCAACCTAAATATCTCCAATATTTAATAAAGTCAGAATCATATAAAGAATAAAAAGGAAGAGTCCCATCAGAAGCTAAGCTTAAAGTGCTAGGCCCAGAGCCGGAAACCTTATCAAGTGTTACTGAAGATATGAATTTAAACCCACTAATAGTTTGACTTGTTGTATGTACTGGTTTTGTTTGATAACCTCCTGAAATTGATTCATATATATTTGAACCTGAAATAACATAATCACCTATTGCAAAGCTAGTATAACTATAGTACTGTCTTAGAAACTTTCCAGATACACTAGTAAATGTAACTGAAGTGCTTGAAGATGTGTCCTCTTTTACAATACCTGACGCAACATGATTATTGCTAGTATCTTTTAATTCATATAGAGCTCCTGCAGTACAAGAAGCTGCAGTACTTAGTTTCAAGCTTACATCACTTCTTGTGTCGCACAATAGTGCAGAACTTTTAAAAGAAGGTAAATCTAGCTCGGTGTAAGGATTCAGTCCTTTTCCATATCTTTTACTTGTTATATAGTCCAAGGTTTGCATAGCTGGATTATTAGAGGCTCTTAAATCTTTTCCTCTACCTGATATTATAAACGTATTAGAACTTGTAGGAGCCGTAAGGAAAGGAGAAGATAAAGTAATATATCTACCTGTAGTATCAAAGTCTTCTATTACTCTCGACTCTCCAGTTTCTACTATTTCTAGTGTTTGTTGTTCTACTTGCCCTTCCGTTACAGTAGCATCAAAAATTGTTGAAAAATCATATACTCCGGCTGTAGATACTGTTATATTTGAAATGGTTTGGTTTGCTGTATAATTACCTTGAAAAGCTACTGTATTTGTGTCGCTTACCATCCAAGTACCTACTACTACTATGTCTTTTAATTTTTGTAGCGCAGTTCCTGTTAAATCCCCCGATAAATTATACAGAAAAGAACTAGTGCCATAGTTCGCTTTCAGATCTGTAGCGTCCGAAGAGGAGAAAGTTGCTTTTAATATTCCATTTGCGTCAGTAGTCACAGATGTTGGAGTTTTAACTAAACTAGGGAAAGTTGTAGCTGTTGGAACAGCTCCTGCATTATGGGTTAACATATGCCATTTATTACTACCATTAACTAAACGAAGGTAGGGATAAGTTGCTATACCATTACTATCGTAGTTTAAATTAGGAATAGAATCAAGTCGTATTCTATACTCTACAACTCCTTCTGAGTTGTAATAACTATAATTATGTAATACTCGGAATACTTTATCAGTACCTCCGTCCACAAAAGGAGTTTCGTCATCTTCTATAGTAATCCATGAGTTTGAAGCCCCTGTACTAGATACTTCTACAGTACAAGTACTGCCGTTTTTAAAATTACTAGCATCCTCGGAATCCCCAAGTACTTCATCATGTACAAATGTTCCATCATAGTTATGGCACTCTAATACTTTTCCTCTTATTACATACTCTACTTCAGGTATAGTAGTTTGTTCTGCATCAATAGTAAATTTCATTATTGCATATGCAGTATCTAATAATCTGTGGTTAGGACTCCAATAAGGTTGATCATTTTCATAATAACTATTTTGAATTTTAAAACCATTGTTTTCAGCAATAGTAACTAAATTATTATCTGCTTTTTGATCTGCAGAGCCTTGGTAAAAAGTAAAGTTCATAGCAAAAGGGCTTGATATACGTGCAGTTTCTTTACTTTGTAATCCCTTACTATTATTTAGTGTCATTAGCTCTGGAGTGTCCACTTCGTTTACAATATCAAAGTCAGGAATTAGAGGCCTAAAGTTAGCACTACCTGAAGTGCCATCTATATAAAAGTCATTTGGATCTTCTTCAAAGTATTGGGTATACGCATCATTATAGTTAATGGTCGATAGAGCTCCTGTAAGTTGTGAGCCTGAAAGAGTTTGCCCCTTATCTGCTCGTCCATAACACTGTAACTGGGAATTAGAAGAATTATTGCTTGAATTAAATGAAGCTGCATTTCTAACATCATAGTCTGCTGCATCAGTACAAATAATTGGACTACCTTCAAAATACATATTATACATACCTTGAATTTTTCCTTCTGCTAAAGCATAAATAATGTAAACCTCTTTTGAATTATTATTTTTAGTATCAGCAAATACAGGTATTCCAGGAACTCTTTGAACTCCATAGACTACAGGTAGATATCTTCCTTTTAAATGTACATTTAAATCAACTTGATGTTCTACCTCGTACTGTTCCTCTACTGAATAATATTTTCTGCCGCCAAAGAGACCCGCAGCTCCCCCTCTTCTTTTAGACTTCATTACTGAACGAGTTTCTGTTGTTTTATAGTTTGCTATAGTATTTAGAGAGATTTCGGAATGTTGAAACCCTGCATCAGTAGCATATATGGGTTTAATAGCAGAAGTAGATGAAGGTTGTCCATCTGAATCTAAGGCTCTATGTACTTCATCTAAAGTTAGTCTTCCTCCTACTTCTACAAAATCTCCCCAATGACTTGTTAGTCCCCACTTTACTCTTGAACTTGTTGGAGTTTCAGATATAGAAGTACTTGCTATTATTCCTTTAAATACTTGAATTGCACCTTTCTCTACTCCTTCAGCGTCAAAGAATATTTTATACACAAAAACTTCTCTATTCGTAAATAGAGGATTTGAAGCATTAATACCTCTTTCAAGAGTTGCTCCAGATAATTCTTCATTCTCCAAAGTCATAGTTAGATTCTGATTAGTAATATTTTCTAAAGTACTATCATCTGTATCTGGTCCTGTTCTTGCTAAAGTTATAACTTGATTATTACTTGAAAAAGATGAAATAATAAAAATTCTTTGACTGTCCCCGTTTGAAAAGTTCTGTCCGTTTGTTCTTACTATCTTTACCTTGTCTCCTTCTCTAAAACCTGCCTCTACAAAGTCGACTTCTTCACTACCGTCATATAATCCAGTAGTAGCTGCAGTTAATGTTGCGCCACTTTGACTACCTTTAAAAGTATAAGAAAGTCCTAAATCTTCACCTAAAAGTGTTAAGGACATATTTGTAGCTCTTGCTACAGTAGTTTCTGAGTAGCTACCTACTGACTGTAGTCTATGCGCTCTATAGATATTTCCATCATAGGATATATCTCTTGCTCCATCGGTTAGATATACATATCTATTTGTATCTGTACGAAATTTTCCGTCTTTCGGATTAAAAGGTCTTTCAAACTTTACTAAGTGAGCATACTCAAAAGGCTCATTGTTTATTAGTAGGTTTTCAATATTGGTTGGTATATTTCTTTTTGGCATTATGGTTGTGCTTCCTCTAAGTTAAGTGCAAAAGAATATAAGTTATTAGTCCCTAAGTTATATTCTTGAATGTCTGCTGTTTGTACTACTCTTATTAAAGGTGCTGAGTAGTAGATTGTTGAATTATTAGATACATCTTTCTCAAGTGAAGGAGTTATGTAGTATCTTCTTTGATTACTTAATATTGTATCTGTTGTTAATTTGTTTGAGTCGTCTGCGACTCTTGTTATTTGGTAAATCTTTTTATGATTTGAATTAGTAGAATCCTCTATATTAAACATATCACCAGGTCTTAGTCCTCCATTTACAGAAGCAAAGCCATCGACAAGTATGCTTGTAGATCCTGCTGTATGTGTATTAACTACGGAAATAGTACCAGAAGTCACAGTTCTAGTGGATGAATATTGCGGTAGTGCCACAAAAAATGGCTTTAGTCTACCACGCTTCTCTAATAAAAAATTGTATACTGGTTCAAACTGATCTCGAGTCATTGGATTATAGGTTATATTAATTTTCCAGTTATGCCCAACTATAGCTCGAGTTATCACTCTACCACTATTTGTTCTCGAGAATGATGTTGGCTGTTCGCTGCTAAATTTGACCGTTTTAAAGCCTGGTCCTGCAAGTCCACCTGTCGAGTTTTCTCCAGCTTCGGTGATTTTATAATTTGGGTCTGGCAAGCGATTTGCGAAATTATCAAATGACATTATGTTTTAC
>Ga0208434_1000615_pt1 | contig 16275 bp, 16 predicted proteins | sample 13_taG_FD_184086 | JGI IMG/M metagenome (GOLD analysis project Ga0208434, IMG submission 184086) | Marine viral communities from the Subarctic Pacific Ocean - 13_ETSP_OMZ_AT15268 metaG (SPAdes) (version 2) | ecosystem: Environmental > Aquatic > Marine > Oceanic | place: Pacific Ocean | collected... | reverse complement strand
CTTGTGCAAATCTAGCCATATTATACTACAACATTTCGTTTTTCAACTGTGTCGTTATTAGCAGCTAATTTAAAACCTAGTGTACTTGTACGCAATCTGTTATAATTTAATACTTCAGTTACTACACTGCTAAGTTGTACGTTATCTAAACCTTTAAGGGTATCAAGTAGTTCAAATATTTTTACGCCGTCTATTTTGGCTTGATTTAATAATACTGTTGCTGTACTAATTGCTGAATTTTTCTCAAATCCTCTTTTTTCAAAAAACCCTATAACAGCATCAACTTCGTTTGAAGGAAATGCTAATTTTTCGTTAAAATAGTTATCAAAAAATTCTGTAACATTTTGATCGCTCGACTTAGGGCTTGTTGGTAAACTACTCATTATGTTGCTCCTTGTTGGTATGCAGCTCTTGCATCAGCTACGCTTTGCCCAGTACGTGATTGTATACTTTTTATGCCAGCTGCTTGATCTGCACTAGCCTTAGCTGCGGCATTATTTCTAATTGCTGTTGTAGCTAGTGTAACAGCACCAACTCCGGCTGCAGCTAATATTAGATCTTTTGAACCGCCTCTACCTCCATTTTTTGGAAATAACGTATTTGCTACACCACTTACGTTTGTGCCAGTTGCTGCACCTAATGCACCTGTGAGTATGTTAAACCCTTCTTGTCTAATACCGTCTTTGCTTAAATTACGTATATTGCCAATTAGATTGGCTCCCATTAATACTCCTAATAATGGATTTTCGTATACATCGCCACTAGCAATAAAGTCATACAAACTAAATGCACCATCTATAGCTCCTGCAAGGCCACCGCCACCGCCTCCTGCTAATGATAACGGACTAGGTGTACGATCATAATGATCTTGACCAAATCCAGCAGGTTCGCCATTTGCTCCTGCTTGGACAGCTCCTGCTTCGTAAAATACAGCTTCGTATGCTACTGTAATTTTATTTTCTAATGTCCCAGCACCGTCAGCATTACTTACATCATCATGAGACCATTGTGTAATCATAGGATTTACAAGAGTATAAGTTACATATTCACCTCTTGCCATTGTGCTAATTTTAATTTCTTTGAAAAAAGGCACACCAGGATTATTAGTATCCATACCATATTTAAATCTATAAGGTGCTGCACCATCTGGAGATTTGCCTTCGTACGTGTTGTGTGGATTAATTTTATATGCTGTGCCGCCGTTAATTCGTTGATTCCCGTCAGCAAAATAGTATCTATAATATGCTTGTAAGAATGCTGTTGTTAATCCTTGATTATCATCATGCATTGTTATACTAACCGGGTCATATTCTATACCAGTCTGTACGTTTTTAATTCTATTATATTGTTTTTTTTGTTCAACTTTAGCAGAGTAGCTTGGCAAAGTTGCATTTTTTACTAGCATTCCTATTTCGTTAGTAGCAGCACCGTTAAGAAGTTTTGGAATTAAACTTTGTCCTTCAGGTGTAATAACAAATTGTACGTGATAATTAAATTTGCTTCTAGGAGCAAGGCGCATGTTATTATCAACATAAAGCCTAGATCCGTGTTGCCAGTCACCTAAGTTTCCTTTAGGTGAAAGTGCGCCTGTTGCTATTGAGTCTAGTAATCCATTAAATTTATTTGCCATACTAATATTTATCCAACTTATTAAAGTACGTATATAAAGAAAAAAGGGAGCGCAATGGCTCCCTTTAAAAAGACTAAATGTATTTTATTATTGTTATTATGCGCCGCCGCCAGTTACTGCTGTGTTAACTGTACGTCCTATTGCTGTTCCAATACCTGTTCCTTGTGGTGATTGGATTGCATTATCATAACGTATAGCTAGTGTAACACTTACTGGATCAGTTGAGTTTGAATATGCTAAACTATTGTAGTTTGCACTTTCACAGTAACAGCCGTATAGTTCAAATGTTTCTAATACATTTGGTACGTTTGCGCCGTTACCACCGTCTAAGATTTCAATACGTGTAGTAAATTTGTAATCTTGTCCTGATGCTGCACTTGATTGCTCATAGAAATCAAATTGTTTCTGAAGCTGTTCGCCAACTAGTTTTTGTACATTGTTGTTTACATCTTCACGTAAGTTTAATGTAATTGGTTCCCAAGTATGTTTACCTGCTAGGTACACACGTGAGTTATATACGTCTAGTGTCATTTGTTCAAAACTTACGTTAGGTCTAGTTACGTCAATAACTTGTTTTGTAAGTTCTGTTGTTGGTGTACTAACGCCAAAGTTTTCCAAGCTCACTCGAAAGCGATACTGTAACTTGGGCATTAAAAGTCCCTGGTTACTAGCGGAATCTCCGCTAGCCAGTGGAACTGTAATTTTTGATAGTGTTGAAATTGCCATTTAGTCTGCTCCTGTTATATATATTTATCAGTTTAAAGTCCTGATATTTCTCCAGTATTTTTAAGTCTTAGTGGTATGTAAATAAACTCTACTGCTTTTACAGGTTCAATAGCAATGTCTAAGTATAGCTCATTCTTATCAATTCTGCTTGGAGTATTGTTTGACTCATCACAAACTACTAGGTAATCATACAATCCACGCTGTCCGACTAATTCAAGTAGCAAACTTTCTGCTGCTTGTTTAATCTCATCACGTGTAATTTTATCATTTGGCTCAAAGATATATGGCTTAGCAAGTGTGTTTAGCTGACTACGTAAGTAGATAACCAAACGTGCTACGTTGATTCTATCTAATGCACTTGCACCTCTTGAACGTGTTTTTTGTCCAAAGTTAACAAGTCCTGCACCTGTAATAAACGTAATTGGATTAACAGCACTTGAGTACAATGTATCTCTTTGTCCTTCGTTAAGTGCTACTGCAACAAATTCGCCTTCTGCTGTTACATAGCCTGTTGATGTTGCATTAGTAATTCCGCCACGTCTTGTACCTGCTGGTGCAAACCATGGATAGCTAACCTGATCACTAAGTGCAATAGTTCTTAGCATCATGTGAGAAGCTGGAACTATAACATTGTTACCAAAGTTGTCGCTTGTAAATCCTGCAGGATAAAATATACCTAAGTATTCATCTCTACTTACAAGTCCTCTATCGTTATCTTCGACAGCTGTGTTAACATTTGTTGCCCAATCATTTAATGATGTTGCATCTGGTGTTAAACGGAATGGTGAATCGCCTAAAATAAATGCTGTTAAGCCTCTATCGTAGTTTAAGCTAATCATCTCTCCAATTAGTTCTGGATAACCTGGTGTCGCCATTAAGTTAAACAGTCTTGATTCGTCATCTCTAATGTCATCATTGCTGTTGACTACTGCTTGTAACGCTTGTACTACAACTTTACGCTGTGCTTTACGTCCAAAGCTACCTGAACCGTCATTTTGATTTCCGGATTCTGTAACCCATCTATGTGGATAATAGTTCTCCATAGACTCATCTGACATACGTTTGTTTTCGCTTGTTGTGTCAATGTAGTTACGCTCGAAACGTTTTACATTAAATCCGCTACGTCTTAGGTTCCATAACAACATACCTTTTGGATATAGTGCTGGATCTGGTGCATCTGGGTCTAAATAGTTACTTGCTAACAATGCTGGAATAGTTCCACTTGGTGCAACGGTTGTTGTTCCAGGTCCTGTTCCGTAACGTGCATCTGCAAATAATATACCGTTTTCAGTAGTTTGATCACTACTATCTAATGGTGCTCCCCATTTAGAAGCTGTTGTTCCTGAAATATCTACATTGTAACGATATACTGTTGGATAGTTTTCTAAGTCTGCTGTTGAAATCCAAAGATCGCCTGTTACCAATGCACTTCCATCACTTTGTTGTGTTGGCATAGTAGCTGAAACAATTGGTCCTTCTGGGTCTGCTGTTGGATATGCTGTTGAATCTCCGTATCCTACCCAAGTTGTACCGTTGTGCCAAAGCATATCTACTTCGTCTACAATTGAATTATACCATAGCTGTCCTTGTGATGCTAATGATGTAACTGCATCTGCACTTGCTGTATATGTTAATACACGCCAGTTACTTGCTTGAAATTGTTTTGGACTTGTAGCATTAGTTGTGCCGTCTACAAATACTAAGTTTGCTGTAGTAGATGCGTCTGTGCTTACAAATGGTTTGAATCCCATTGCATTTAATAATCCAGTTGTATCAACAAATTTAATTTCGCCGCCCTGTGCATGGCTAATTATAACTCTGTTTGATGCGTCAACTGTTGCACTTACATTAGCAACATTAGCTGATGTAATAGCTGCAGCAATTAAATTTGCATCGCCGCTTGCACTTCCACTTGTTGTAACACTTACAGTAACAGGTGTACTAAATGCAGCACTACCTTTGTTTGTGCTTGACATTGTAAAGGTATGTACTCCTGCTCCTGGTACTGCACCTGTAATAATTGCACTACTAATATTAGTTGCGCCACTTGCTTGTCTACGGAAAATTGTAAAATTGCCCATTGGTAAAGCATCATTTGCAACATTAGTCTTAGCATACAAATCGCCAATTGCTAGATTTGCTCCACCTGCTGTTGAATCTAAACCATAAATTGCTGATGCTGCATCTGGATACATTGCTGTTGAAATTTCGTCCCATAGTAATGTAGTTGCATTCCAAAGTTTAACACTTAGTTTTGCACCACCATTTGGAACTGTTGTTTTAAACCAAATACTACCAGATGGTCTTGAAGTTCCAGTATCAGTTGTTTTCCAAGTTGGAACACTTGTATGCGCTGAAATTTGTAATGCTGGAGGAAGGAAAGATCCTGCTGTAATACCAAGCTCTGAAAGTCTAGTTGCGTCACCACCAATTACAACTGGTCCTCCTGTAGTTGAATCTTCAGCACCTGAACTTGTTCCATCACTGTATATTTCTAAAAATCCGTCAACTGCTGCTGCCGAAATTCCTGGAATTATTGCATTTGTTATTGCTGTTGCTACATCAGATACTGTATTTGAGCCTACTGATATTGTAATGCCGTTTACTGTAATATCTGCTGTTCCTGTAAAACTTGGATTTGCGTTAGTACCTTTTACTGTTGGCCAACTTTTAATCCAATCGCCGCTTCCAACTGCTACCCATGAACCACTTGTATTTTTATACCATAATTTATTAATTGTTGTAACAGCTACAATTAAATAATCGCCAATAGCTCCAATTGATGCTAATGGAGTATAATCTCCGCCATCATAATCTACTACTTGATTTTGTTTAAAAATTACTGTAGGTGTCTTTGTTGTAAAAGTTTGTCCGCCTGTAGTATTAACAGCATTACTATTCCATTGCTGTATACCGTATCTTGAACCATCTGTATCAAACCAGTATGTGCCTGCTAAGGGATTTGCACTTGGTGCGTCCGCTGTAGCTTCTAACTCTCCTAAATCAATATCAGCACGTACAACGAATGCTCTGTTGCTTACACCTAATAGTGAATAAGCAGCTTGTAAGCCGTATTCGTTTAGTTCGCCTGCATGAATTGGATTGTTATTATTATCTGTTTTAAATATCGGATCTCCAAATGTGTCCGCTAAATCTCTTTGTGAAGTAAGCAAATAAGGTTTCCCTGCATTTGCTTTTAGTGTGCCCTGTGCTGTTCCTGTTCCTGCTGCATTTGTTTTATTCGATGCACTAGCAACAAAAATCATAGGCACTGTACCTGGTTCAGCTGGTGTGTAAAAACTTTCGTCGATTACGCTAACCTGTACTCCTGGTGATGTTAAAGCCATATTATTTCTCCTGTTGGAATCTTTTGCTATATGTATTTAGCAGATATGAAAAAAAAGGTACGTATATATCCCTATAAAAAGGTACCAAAAAGGTGAGGTAAATACAATATGAGACCTTTATGCCAATGTAAACAGAGACCTGCGGCCGTTAATTATAAAAAAGGCAACAAAACCTACTATCGAAAACTTTGTGAGCGTTGCCTACGTAATGGGGTTAACCACGGCGTACCTAAATGGAAACAACGTGGATATGAAAAAAAGAACTCATGTGAAAAGTGTAATTATACATCAAAGTATCAAGAACAATTTAATGTGTTTCATATTGACGGCGATTTAAATAATTGCAGACCTAGTAACCTTAAAACTATCTGTGCAAACTGTCAACGTATTATGCAGAAACAGGGCGTAAAGTGGAAGCAAGGTGACCTTGTACCTGATTTTTAAGATCGTCTAGTGTTCCGTTATTGCTTACTTGTGCATTAAAATCTACGTTTGCCCAACGCCATTCGCTTTCGTGTACATCTTTAGGCTCAACGCTAATATCTTGATACATTCGGAACCAAACAGGATCAGGTCCTCTCATTACACGCCATACTTCGCCATGTATACTTTTAATCATATTTGCTTCGTTGGGAAATCTTACATCAGGTATTACAAAATTAGTGTTCGGAGATTGTGTAATCTGCTTTTTAACAAGACTAACCCAAATGCCGTCATCAAATCCATGACGCATACAATCTGTACCAAATTCCTGTAGTACCAGTCTTGGAGTAATAGTGCGTCCTGTTTCAGAGCTCCAAAAAGAATCTTTTTTCTCTCGCCATTCTCTGCTTTTGTCAGTTTCACCTTCGAGCATTGCTCGATCCCAACCAAATACAGTAGCTACACCATCTTTGAGTTTATCTGCAAAAGACAGTTTTGTAAATCCGTGTTCATCAACTAGAATATCAGCAGCTGTGCCTTTGCCGCTACCAATTAATCCACATATGCCAATAATCATAATAATATTTCCTAAGTTATAGTCTTAGTGTTTATTATAAGGTATTTTTTATGAGTTGTCAAGTACTTTTTTGAAGGCTTCTTCAAATCCTTCTTCGTGTAAATAGGCTTCATTATTGTTCCAAAGCCTACGGAAATATCCATCTGCACTTTTCATAATAGTATCGTGAGTTGTATTTAAATGGCCTTTTACCATGTAAAATAATCTGTATTCTTGTTTGTAATCAGAAAGATTCATTATAATATATTTACAATGAATTAAAATCGTTAGCGTTAACTTTGAAGGTTTTTATCCTATTAGGAAACTATATCCTGCACCACCTGGTATTTGCTGAGAAACTTCTTGTTCTAGCTTTTCCATTTCTTGCTGTGCTTCAGACTTTAAACTTTGACCATTTAAACTTGTGCCACCTTGTGGACCTGCAATAGTAGCAAACTTTTCTCTTGCTTCACCTAGCATATATTTACAACTTGCAAGTGTATAATCTTTGATCCATTGTTGTGCTAGGTAATCGTTTAATATCTGTTCGTCTGGACGATAATTGTAACAATATAACAGTAATGTTTCTTCTGCTCTAGGACGTTGTAGTAGAGTTAATTTTTTAGTTGTTGAATTCCATTTAAATTCAATAAAACTACCAAACATTCTACCTACTAGTTCTTGGTATTGGCTAAACATATCGTATGTTGCTAAGCCGCCCATGTTTGAACTTGATAATAGGTATGCATTTGTATATGCTAGGTTGAACGGTTCAAATATACTTCCGCCATCACCGCCGCCTGATCTTGCTCCAACACTTCTACGGAACAACTTACGAACTTCCATAATTTCATTGGGTAATATATATTCGTTTTGATCTATAATTGTAGGCATAAAGAAATATGACTCTTCAACTGAATTATCACTACGTTGTCTAAAACGTGTAAGTGCTTTCTTTAATGCTGTTTCATAATGAATAGGATCAAGTTCGACATCAACCATGCCTCCACCTAGCATTGCGTGTACGTAATCAAATATTTCTTGCTTTTGTATTGCCATATGTAAAGTCTCCATTAGTATTTATCGTATTGACTTACTAACGATAAATATGTATATGCCAAGATTAAGTTTATACAAGCCACAACGCGGTAATGATTATGCATTTATAGACAAACAAGTCTATGAAATGTTCACTGTAGGTGGTACCGATATTAATATACATAAGTTCCTAGGTGCTGAAAACCCTAGTGAAGCAGATGCTACAGCTGATCAGCCACGGTATGATGCTGTAAAAGAAACAAACATACAAGACATGTTGTTCTTAGAAAATAGAGATCGCAAGTATGATCCAGACATTTATACAATGCGTGGCATTTATAATGTACAAGATATTGACTTTAACCTTAGTCAATTTGGATTATTTTTAAGTAACGATACATTGTTCTTAACAATACACATTAACAGTAGTGTAAAAACCCTTGGTAGAAAAGTTATGGCAGGTGATGTAATCGAATTGCCACACCTAAAAGACGAGTATGCTTTAAATGATCTATCATTTGCATTAAAAAGATTTTATGTTGTAGAAGATGTAAACCGTGCAGCTGAAGGATTTTCACAAACGTGGTATCCGCACTTATATAGATTAAAATTAAAACAAATAGTAGACTCACAAGAATTCAAAGAAATACTTGATTTGCCTGCAGAAGAAGGTGCTACGGGTGGAGATACACTACGTAGTTTATTAAGTACATATGATAAAGAAATGCAAATTAACGATGCTGTAGTTGCACAAGCCGAAGCTGATGCGCCGAAAGCAGGATATGATACTAGTCATTACTTTAGTTTACAACTTGACGAAAATGGAAACACAGAACTTGTTGACACCGACGGAGATGATATTCCTGATACAATGCGTTCAGCTACTAAGTCAGGATATAACGGATATTTACTAGGCGACGGAATACCGACCAATGGCGAATCTTTTGGACATGGTATTAGTTTTCCTACTAATACTACTGTAGGTGACTTTTTCCTACGCACTGATTTTTCTCCTAATAGACTTTTTAGATATGACGGGGGTCGTTGGGTCAAACAAGAAGATAATGTACGTATGACACTTACTGGTACAAACAATAGAACAAACCAAAAAGGTACATTTATAAACAATACTACAACCGATACTATTGCCGGTGAAAGTGTTGTAGAAAGACAGAGCTTATCAAAAGCACTTAGACCTAAGGCAGATGAATAATGAAATATAAAGACATTAAACTAGTTGAAAAAGAAGTTCCTAGTAATTTAGATAATTTACCTTATAGAGATGATGGGAAACCAGCACCACCAGAGGCTGATGTACTAGGTGGTACTCCGGTAGGACGTATATGTTATGGACTGAAACGAAGTGCAAGACCTACTGTAAGTTGGCGTAACAAGAGTATGATGATAAAAAGTGCTGAAGAATTTATGCAGAGGTATCCTGAAGACGCAGCTGCAATTAAGGCGTGTATGTTAAAATATGGTTTAGATGGCACTTCAGATAAGAATGGCTCCAGCGATAAAGGTAAAAAAGGCGACGGGGAGAACCAAGGAAATAAAGGCGTCGGTACTGGTAGTGGTGATAAAGGCGACAGTACTGGCAACAGTGATAAAGGCGACGGTACTGGTAAGGGCAATAAAGACGGTAAAGGTTCTATTCCAGGTTATACTCCACCTACTGGCGGTAAAGGTGACGGCACTGACAAAGGCACTGGTGATAAGCCTGGTGACGGAACGGGTAATAAAAAACCCGGATCTGGGTCTTCAGACCTTGATAACGATATTCGAGAATTTGGAAAAGCATTGCAAAACGGTGAATTTGAAAAAGCACAAGAAATGTTAGATGGTAACCCCGAGCTTAACAAAGCTATTGACCAAAAAACCAAAGATCAAATACAAACTGTTCTTAATCCGCCACAACAAGAACCAGAAAAAACAGATGATAAAACTGACGATGAAAAAGATGACTTTGATGACGAGTTACCAAGTCAAGTAGTAGTGCCTAATTTACCAGATAAAAAATCAGACAACACATCCGATGACGAAGCTAAGAAAAAACGTGAAGAAGAAGCTGAAGCACAACGTAAAGCTGATGAACTTGCTGAGAAAGAAGCTGAAGAAAAACGTAAACAAGAAGAAGCGCAACGCAAAGCAGAAGAAGCACAACGCAAAGCAGACGAAGCACAACGCAAGAAAGATGAACTAGCTAAAAAACAGGCCGAAACTGAGAAAAAAGCTGAAGAAGAAGCAGCACGTATAGCAGAAGAGGAAGCAGAACGTTTAGAACAAGAACGCATACAACGTGAAAAGGAAGCTGAAGAATTACGCAAGGCCGAAGAAGCACAACGTAAAGCCGACGAACTAGCTAAAAAGAAAGCTGAAGAAGAAGCTGCTAGAGCTAAAGAAGAAGCTGATCGTTTACAACAAGAACGTTTAGAGAGAGAACGTTTAGAGAGAGAACGTTTAGAAAAAGAACGTAAAGAAAAAGAAAAACCAGGTGACGATACAGACTCTAGTCCTAATGTAATACAGTTACCGGATTTTAGTTAGAGAGATATTATGAAATATGCAGATATAAAAATAGTAGAACAAACAGCAAAGAAAATGTTTGATTATGATGATGCTGATTTGTTCAAACTTGTTATCAAAGTAGATTCACAAAAAGATCTTTTTTCAGTAGATAAAGTTCCTTACAGTCTTTTGCTAAAAGGTAAAGAAGCTGTATACAAAAAAATGCAAGACTACATTGAACAATATGCTCCAGAAATCCCTAAGCCTTTTAAAATATTATCTATAACAACAGTAGATAAAAACGGCGAACAAAGACCATTGGAAGATGTATTACCTACGTTAGACGGCGAAGAAGAACTTGCAAAAGACGACTTTAAAGTTATTGGAACAGTTGATTTTGCACAGACTAGAATATATGAATATGAACGATGGCTAGCTGATGAAGCTCAAACAGAATTTAAAAGAGATCAACGTACTAATTATTTTGATAAAGATAGATTAAAAGAATTAACTGTAAAAGATGACGGGGAAATGGCTGGAGCTTTGATAGACCCAACAACAGGAAAAGCAGTTGGTGCTATTGCAGGAACTCCTGCAGCTAAAAAGATAGATGCCTATGTACAAGATAACCAAAATGTAGATACTATTGTTGGAATTGTTGAAATAGGTTCTGGAGGCGGTTCTGACTCTGAAGGCAAAGATGGTAAAGAAGGTGAAGATGGAGAAGAAGGCGAGCCATTAGCTGCTGGCGAGGTACAAGACCTTGTAGATGAATTTTACAAAGGCATGCATCCAGATTTATTTGGTCTAGGTGATTGGACAAGGTCTGACTGGTGGGGTACTGATGAACACCTTATACTTAGAGCATTGAAAAAAATAAGAAATAGAAAACAAATGCAACAAGTGTGGGACGCCTACATGGAAAAATACGACGAACATCTAAGTCAAGAAATAATGACAGAATATTTTTTATCTGCTAAAAGACACAAAGGCATAGATAAAATTCATGTAGAACAATTAAATCGTGAATTTAAAAGACTGGGTCTTTATTTTAGGAATGAAGATTATTTAAGACGAATTGAAAAGTGGGGAAGATAATAAGATATGCAACACTTTTATGACGGACAGATAAGACGCTACATAACACAAATGGTACGCCTTATGAGTAACTTTAGTTACAAAGACGGCAAAGGAAATCTTACACAGATACCGGTTATGTATGGCGATCTTACACGACAAGTTGCAAACATAATACGAGAAAATTCAGAAAATAAAATACCTAGTGCGCCACGCATGAGTGTTTATATCACAGCCTTAGCTATGGATACAGCAAGACTTGCTGATTCAAGTTATATTAATAAAGTTAACATACGCGAACAGGCATATGATTCTAATGGCAACGAGTACTTAAACAAAGAAGGCAAAAACTATACAGTTGAAAGACTAATGCCTACACCATATATCCTTACAGTTAATGTGGATATTTGGAGTTCTAATACAGATCAAAAATTACAAATATTAGAACAAATTCTAATGTTGTTTAACCCTAGTTTAGAAATACAAACCACAGACAACTATATTGATTGGACAAGTTTAAGTGTAGTTAATTTAGAACAATTAAATTTTAGTAGTAGAACAGTACCTGTTGGAGTTGACAGCGAAATAGATGTAGCAACAATGACATTTAATACACCAATTTATATTAGTCCACCTGTTAAAGTAAAGCGTCTCGGTGTTATTACACAAGTAGTACAAAGTATTTTTAATGAAACCAAAGGCACTATTGATTTAGATCTTGCAAGACCTACTGCACAAGCATATGACGATGCACCGGTTCCACAGAGTGATGTAACAACTAGAATTGCTGTTGCTGGCACAGGTGAAATTGAAGAACAAATTTTAAGTGAAGGCATGTTAAAAACAGATGTCGATTCGCTAGTTACAACAGGACACGATAATTACGGAATATTAGTACTTGGAACAACAGCTAAATTAATCAATAAAGGCGTAGTTGGTGCAGAAACTTGGACAGGATATACAAAAGATATGCCGTTCAACTTTCAAGATGGAGTTACTGAATTACGATTAAGACGCACAGATCTAACTAATGAACTAGTAGGTACTGTAGTTATAAATCCTTTAGATGAATACGAGTTAACAATTTCTTGGGACGCTGATAGCTTCCCAGCAGATACAATCATGCATGGTCCAAATGGTGATAGAAACAAAATAGATTATATTATTAATCCGTATAAAACAAATCCAACATCGTTAAAATCAGGAAATCCACGTATACTAATACTAGCAGACATTAACAATAGTGCTAATGTAGAAGATGCAGCATATGACGGTCCCGATGCTTGGAAGAACAATGACGGATCAGAGTTTGTAGCATCAGCTAACGACATTATTGAATGGGACGGTACTAGTTGGCATATTGTATTTGATGCTAGTACTGATGACAGTACTGTTGTTTATACTACTAATCTTAACACAGGTAAACAATACAAGTACGAAAATGATGATTGGATCTTATCATACGACGGCGAATACCAAAACGGAACCTGGCGCCTAGCTTATTAAAATAACTACTAGTATGGACAATAAAACTATTATTTGTAGTGGCGCATTAGTGTATGCAAGATCAACAAAAAGATTCTTATTATTACATAGAACACAAGGTAGAGCCAAAGACGTATGGGGTCTAGTAGGTGGCACTAACGAAAAAGCTGAAACTCCGTGGGAAGGTTTACGTAGAGAAATTTTTGAAGAGATCGGTGAAATAGAAATTAAAAAAACTATTCCATTAGAGACGTTTATTTCAAATGATGATAAGTTTCATTTTCATACATATCTATGTGTAGTTGATGATGAATTTATTCCTAAGTTAAACAATGAACATAACGGATATGCTTGGACTACATTTAAAAGTTGGCCAAAGCCGTTACACAATGGCTTAAGAAATACCTTGACAAACAAGGTAAATCAAACTAAATTAGAAACAATATTTAAAGTAATGGATTTATTATGAACGACAATGTAGATAAAAGTAGTTTTGGATACGAAGCAACTTGGGCTAAAACTGATAATTATGTATCAAAAATTTTAGTATTTGAAAATGTCGGAAGCGGCTTGCCGATGCACTTTCATAAAACTACTGAAAAATCTTGGTTTGTAAACAGCGGCAATTTTAAAATTGCTTGGATAGATACCGCTGACGGTATGTTATACGAAAAAGAAATAAAAGAAGGTAGTGTATTTCATGTACCTCCTTGTATGCCAGTTGGTTTAGAAAGTATAATGGATGGCGGAAGTATTACCCAAACTAGTAACAAAGATCCTAGTTTAGATTTCTTCCAACTAAGACCTACTCCAAAGGAAGACTAATGTTATCATTAAACAACAGCGAAAAATTTCAAAACGAACTTGCAGATTTTGAACAAAAGATTTCAAAAATTACATTAGATAAAAGTAAAAAGCAAGCACAACAAATGTTGCAAAAATTAAAAAGTCATGTTGTGTTAATTAATAACGGTCATGCATCTGAACATGACGGCAACATAGATCCGCATACACTAAGAGAAAATGTTGTTGAATTGCAAAGACTAAGATATAATCTACAAGTTTTTCTTAAATAGCACTTATTCTTTTTATAGTTATAGCACCAACCATACTTATATGTGATAAACACTGGTATCTATAGTTAGGTGGACTACCTAAAGTTTCTTGTATTCTCCAATACAATGTTCCTGAACTTTTACCTTGTGCATTAGATCCTGTTGAAACAGTCCCATCAGTTGCAACATGAACTAAACCAGTGTTATAATTTGTTCCTGTACTATCTTGAATAGCAAAAGGATGCCCACCAATGGCTGTTAAATCAAATGCTACTGTTGTTCCACTTAAAACAAATATAGTTGGATTCGAACCACTGTAGTGACTGTCAAATTCATAAGATGAAGAACCAGTGTTTGTAACTCTAAATGTTGTAATTGCTGATTCATAAAAATTAGCAGGGGTTAGTCCTGAAGGTGCATCTGTTAAATCACCAAATGCAACTGATGATGCTGCTGTAATAGTTATACTATCTGTTGAAGCATTTGTTGAAAGACTTATGCCTGTTCCTGCAATTAAGTTAAAAGTATCTGTAGGAGTGTCTGCAACTACATTATCTTCACCGCCAATAGCAATAGTACTAAATGCATTTTGGTTGACGTCGCCGCCACCGCCGCCTGCATTACTTACCCAAGCGTAATCTGTGCCTGTCCAACTAAGCACTTCGTTGTTACTTGCTGTACCTGTGTTAAGATGTGTGTCAACACTAGCATCAGTATAGCTTGCACCAGTTAATAAATTTGTAGTATCAGTTAAGTCGCTTACATCAGCTGGTATTGTAGTATCTCCTGCTAAAGCAGTAGTTGATGTTGTTCCTAATACAAGTGCATCAGTGATACCATATCCTGATATTGTTGTTGGTTTACCAGTAAGATCGGTAAACGCAACACTTGTAAGATATGTACTTAAATCTGGTGGTGTATATTTAAATATACCAGTTGTGTTATCATAACTTATAGCACCAGTACCCGAAGCTGTGTTAGCAGGACCTACACTTAGACCTGTTAATGTAAGAACACTAGGAGTATTTGTAAAGTTAGTATAATCTAAAAAATATGCACTATCAAATCCGTCTAGCGTATCTGCATCTGTTCCGCCGCCGCCTGTAGTAGCATCCGCACCAGGTGCCCATTTTGCACCATCCCATTTTAAAACATTTCCTGTTGCTGGTGCAGAGGTTGTTGTATCTACATCACTTAAGAAATCTATACTAAAACTTTGTAAGTTCATTGTTACACTGTCATCATCGGCGTTTCCAACTGACTCTATATTAGTTCCGCCTGCAAGCGTGAATGAGTCTGTTGTTGTATCAGCAACGACATTTGCACCAGTGTCTGTAACTATTGTTGAAAATGCATTTTGGTTAGCGTCACCGCTACCACCTGCTCCTGCATCTGTCCATGCATAGTCAGAACCGTCCCAGCTTAACAATTGATCTGTACTAGCTGTATTTGTGTTTAGGTGTGCGTTAACGCTTGCATCAGTGTAAGCTGAAGAGCCTGCGCCGGCGCCGCTTGTGCCAATTTCCCAAGCTGTGCCATTCCAAGTCCATGTAACATCGCCTACTACATGAGTATCATTTAAGTTTGGATCATTTGGATAATTTATTGCCATGTTACTACCTTTATTCCGTTGTTATAGATAATGCATTTGCACTTGCATATCTACTATATAAAATTTTTGCATCTTGCCCAAAAGTACTTGTACTTACCTGATCATAGTCGTTATCTACACCTGTATTATATACAACATCTTTTGAATCTGCTATAATTTTTGATTTTAATTGTGCTGGTGTTAATGTTGGGGTTGACTCTAAGTGTAAACATAATAGTCCTGCAACTTGCGGAGCCGCCATTGATGTTCCACTTATACTCATTTGATAAAAACTCGCATCATCAAAATATGTTATTGGTGCAAATTTACTTGCGTTATATGGTGTGCTACAAGCACTCATAATATCCGAACCCGGTGCCCATATGTTACATCCTGGGCCTCTACTTGAAAATATACTTGTTCTATCTTTTTCACTACCACCGTCATCTTGTGTAGTACTATCTAAACTAGCTACCATATATGCATTTGTGCTATATGGCGAACTACCTCTATGATAGTTAACTGTTGTTGCTCCAAACAATGCATCATTGTCATAATCAGTGCCGCCAAATGCTTCCACTTTGTTGTAATTATTACCAGCTGCAATTACTACGTGTATGCCTGCTGAAATCATATCTTCTATTTCTGCATCAACTGTTGCGTTTCTTGTTGACAACCTAGTTGTTGTTCCACTATTTAATCTTTTAATACCTACGCCTGTTGCTGTTTCTAGCTCTGATCGAGTGCTATAATCAACACCATATGTCCAGGCTGTTCCTCTGTATGTTCCGCTTGTTGGATCAGCTGTTGTTGAAAACCCGTATCCCCAACTCATGTTA
>Ga0208434_1000614_pt1 | contig 16279 bp, 14 predicted proteins | sample 13_taG_FD_184086 | JGI IMG/M metagenome (GOLD analysis project Ga0208434, IMG submission 184086) | Marine viral communities from the Subarctic Pacific Ocean - 13_ETSP_OMZ_AT15268 metaG (SPAdes) (version 2) | ecosystem: Environmental > Aquatic > Marine > Oceanic | place: Pacific Ocean | collected... | reverse complement strand
GGAAATCCAGGTACTTCTGTTTGTCCATTTGTAAATGTTTGTTGAGTTTGGGAACTAGTTCCTCCAGAATTGTTTACATAAAAACGATCTACACTAGTATATCCATTAAGGCTGCTAGATGGGGACGAGGTCGTTCTGTGAGCTATTCCAAAATCACCATTAATAATTAAGTTTCTTCGACCAGCACCGATAAGATTGAATTGTTCCTGTGGTGTTTCGGCAACCAAAATTGCTCGACCAGCTACACCACTTGGCTTATCAAGCTCACTGATCTTTTCTCTTACATTTATTTCTGGTTTTGTTATTTTAACTGTCATTGTTTAGTCCTCTGCTACCATTCCGTTTGATGCACTGATAGCGGCACCCACTGCATCTGTTGTATTATCTATTCGTCTTAGACCTTGGAATACACTACGTCCTGCACTTGTACCAACGTGTAGTAATTCTTTATCATCGTCATAGGCTAATGCTGTGACTGCATCTGAAGAACCATAAAGAGTAGCCTTTGCATTCTCTTGGAATAAGAACTTCTCGTCTTCGTAGATTTTCTTGATCTGTTCTGGGCTCGGCACAGTGCCAGAAATTTTAGCTAAAGCTATTTTGCCATCTAATACAGCGTGACCTGAATCCCAATGTTCAGATGATCCTATATGAGTTCTTCTATCTCCACTTGCGCCTTGATAGTTAGCTAACGTACTTGAACCTACATTTGTACCTTTTAGTTCTCCGTTATGATATATTTTATAGACGTTAGCCTGTCGTGTGAAGTGAAAGCAATGCCAGACATTTGTTCCTATACCAGTGATTCTAACATCACCGTTTATTACTCCGTTATCTTTTGAATAAAATGCAATATTATCTGTACCAGCATTAGAGAATATATCGATTCTTTCATCATTTGATGTTGATGCTGTACCAAACCATCTTTCGTATGTGCTAGTAGGCAAAGAGTTTCTATATATCCACATAGAGTACATAAAATCGCCCGTACCAAAATCTAAATCACTATTATAAGTCTGCTCCAAGTAATTGCTAGAAGTAAAAGGTCCATACGCTACTAAATCAGCACCCGTTACTACAGGTGTTTTTGGTACAGTGCCGAACACTTGTAGATTGTTGCGGTTCACACTGCGGTCTTCTTCGGCTTCTGTAACTATTATGTCATCCCAGCCTACAGAATAATTATGAGTTCCACTAATAATACCTAAATTTATATAAGTTGTAGTGCCAGTTGCTGTAAATGTACCTTGTATGTATTTTGGAGTAGCACTAGATGATGAGTTGTAAGATATATCAAGTAAACTACCATTACCTGCGCCTGTACCTGCACTAACATAAACTGTAATAGTTGCGTGATGATACTGAGTTGCAGATATTGTATATTTCCTACCAGGGACAGTTGTAATTGTTTGGTGCATATATGAGTTTGGTCCAGCGCCTCCATTGTTTTCATTATAAAGACGAATATATGATCCGTCTCCACCAGATTGAGTTGCCCAAGTTGCACCACCTTCGCCTGTCCATCCAGTAGGTGGTGTAGATGACTGTGACCCTGATGCCCCAGACCAAGCATCGCCATTTGTAATCTTATTTCCTCCAACAACGTCAGTATCATCAGTGTCGCTCAGGGTGGCTAGTTTGATGTCGCCGGGCATCCAGCCTGTGTTGTGAGTTTCTGAAATATTACACTGCAAGGCATTTCTTTCTGTGACTCCTTCAATATCCCATAAAGTAACGCCTTGAACGCCGGTACTGTGATATAATTTATTAGTTGCCCCAAGTACATTTCCGCCATTGCCGTATAAAAATGGATAGAAGTTAGTAGCTGGGTTTCCGTTATACTTAAAAGTACCTTTAGTATAGTTTATAGATGTGTCTGTATCTGACCACTCGAGTACGCTGTAATCATCACCAGCAGATTTAGTAACATAATAATCAGTGCCAACGGAGTCTATTGTAATATAAGCAGCCCCTGATTTATTAGTTGGAACGCTGTCATCGCTTCTAATAATACTTACACCACCATTGGTAGCTACTGCAATAGTTGGTTTAGGTAATCCTGTAGCACTGTCGATAATAGCATTAGGTAATACAATCATAGTCAAGTCGTTGATGTTATCGTTGATTATGCTATAGTTGCTTATACTATTTACTACTGCCGAAGCATTAGATACTGAATTTCTATATAATATAGGAACTAGGTAATCTCTTTTCTCAGAAGCAACACTTGAATATTGTCGTGCAGTGTCATCAACAAAGGAAATATATGACATCCAGGCTGAGCTACCAGTAGTGCCAATACAAAGAATACCATTGAGCATTTCTGCACACGTTTTAGTGCGATTAGTTGGTCCAATAAAATAATAGTTGCCTGAATTAAACACCATCCACATTGGCATATCAGATTCATCTGCATCATAAATTGTAACTGTATCACTTTCAACAACAATCACAGCAACAGCTGGAAACTCTCGACGAGCACCACGAGTAGAAGTGTTTAGTGTTTCATTATACCAACTTGTATTTTGTGTACGTTTGCGCCACGCACCACCGTCACTGTCTTTACTAGTGTCATATATGAATACATCAACTGCTGTATCGCTTATGTCTTTGTCAATTGCATCTAGCAAGTATTGTTCTGCTATAGCTGTACCGTTAACATCTAATGTTTGACTAGGTGCTGTTGAACCAGTAGCAATACCAACTTTGCCATCTGATCCTATTGATATGTGTCTGCCGTGATCACCATAGCTAACGTGTACTAGGTCTTCACTTTCGTCCCATCTGAATTCTGCTTTGGTTGTGTTAGCAGAGCCATTTGTAATTTTAAATATACCATCATCACTTGATCCATTATCATCAGTGTCAGTTTGTACGTTTAGTATATTGTATGATTCACTCTTAAAGTTTGATGCAACACCAACTACGTCAATCCCGTTTGCTGTTACATCAAGTTTAAGATTACCTAAATCACTTAATTCTTTTGCTCTAGTTGCCATCGTTTATTATCCTTACGCTACTTTGTAAATGTTACAATTGCCGTGATCGACATCAAATTGTGTGCCGCCAATATTATTCCATACAAGTTCTATATATTGTCCAGCAGTCATATCTACTAACATAAATTCTTTAAAGGAATATTCCATTCCTGCTGCTGTTCCTGCTGTTTCGATATTATATGCGTTCAAAGTCGCATAAACTGATCCGCTCTTTTCAATCACAATTCTTAAACCATCGCCAGCACTTGGTGTTATAACCGAACCAGATACTGTAAACGCCACTGCATATACTCCATCTGCAGGAACAGTAAATCTACTTCTTGAATTACTAGAAGTAATACCTCTATTCATTCCAGCTGCTGTATCAAATGCAATTACATCTCCGTCTACTGGAGTTGTGTCATTGGTTACATCATAATAAAGTGCAACTGGTTGATTGTACATAGTTACGTGACCGTTGTGATCAATTTTCATACGTGCATCTAAACCAGTAGCAGTCGAACCTGATCCAGTTGCATTATTTGTATAGAATATTAATGCGCCTTCACCTTCTTTTACCTGACTGTCTGCATCAGCATTAGGACCAGGTTGAGCAGTAATACGTGCCTGAGGTATTTCGTTAGCATTAGTATCAGTAAATGTAAAGTCAATTGCTGTCTGTTGTTGTTGAATGTCACTAAAATCTTGACGTAGATTTAGCAGTGTTGAAACAGTTTGGCCAGTTGTTGAACTGTTGTGAACAATGTCTACTGTTCCGCTTGCAGGAACTAATTGAATTTTTGTGTTAGCATCTTCTGTTTGTATTTTTAAAGTTCCGTCAGCTTCAATAATACCTGGATTGGAAGTACTAACTCCTCTAAATCTAAGAGTTCTTGATGTATTACCAGTACCATCTAAGCGAAGAGCTTCGCCATTGGCAAACACATTTAACATAGAACCTGTAGGGTTAGAAGTAAAATGACCGGAGTTTATAACAGTTGTTCCGTCAGGTTCTACTAATAATCTTACTTCTTCTAAAGCAGTACCACCATCTGTAGCGTCACCTACAGCCCAACCGTTTGTGGTATCTCCATACACCATTCCAGTTTTCCACTTGTTAACTCCGCCTCTAGCAAAGTCTAATCTTGATCCTCGCCCATTATTGTCAGCAGGAGTATCAATTTGTACAGTACCTAAGTTGTCTGCGTTAGATTGTTTAAATATTGCAATATAATCACTAGCATCGTCAGATACAACATCGAGCATTACTCCTGGATTAATTGTACCAATACCAACTTGGCCAGCTGCATCGATTCGCATACGTTCTATTGCCGTAGCACTTGAACTTGGTGACGTTCCAAATGTTAATTCCGTTACTGTTCCAGCACCACTTTGTGCAACAGCTTTAATATTAACTTTTGGACCAGTGCCATTTGATGAGCCATCGTTAGCATAAAAATCTATTTGGCCAATTACATCACCAGTAGATATACTTGTACCAGTGTTTTCTAGCGTTAATATTGGACCTTGACCCGAATTATTTGCAGCAAGATTTAATGCTGTTTTAGGATTATCTGTTCCAATACCAACTAGGCCATCTTCATCAATTTGAAGACGAGATATGAATCCATCTGCACTGTGCCATTCATCAAAGCCTAGTGAAGTCTTACCTGAATAGTTTTGTGTACTAATTCTATATCCGTGTGCGCCATAAGTAGTTCCACCAAACGGATCATTGCCAGCACCGCCGTCGTTTAGGAATATTATTTCAGCATCACGCTGACCAGAATCACCAGAGTTCTCTGTATCGCCTTCTAGAATAAGTGTTGCTGCTCCAGTTCTTCTGACGTGAATTGATCCTTGAGGATCACTGGCGTTAACACCAATGTTACCATCATCACTAATAGACATTTTAACTGAATTGTCAACTAGAAATCTAATTTCACTATCAGCATACTCGTCATTAACGTCGGCAGTTAAATGCAATCTACCATCAACATTTCTCATTCTTGCTGTGCTATTGCCGTCTATAATATCAAAGTTAATACCGGTTGTACCTGTTGTTGTTAGGTCTAGTTTTGTACCTGTTCCAGATCCAACATCAAGACTTCCACCAGCAAGTGGTAGATACGAACTAACACCAGTAGCAATCTGACTGTTAACTTGTGCTTGTGTATATGTTTCTGTTTTGGTATAGAACGAATCCTGTGTGAGTAGTTCGTATACTTGTACATCTACTACATCACCGTCTGCTAGGTTAAAAGTAAAGTTTACACTAGTGCCTGTTGTAGCAACATAGTCATCACTTGCTCCTTCAACCATTTTAGCACCATTACGATAAACTTCTACGTTTTGTGTTCCGTCAGTTACATAGTTTAATATGTGTCCTGCTGTGCCTGTTCCACTACCTACACCTGTTGCTGTAAATGTAACACCTACTGTGTCTGCACTAGCACCTATGTCTTGGAAGTCTGTATCGCCTACACTGAGTATTTCATATTGATAACCAATTACAAATGCACCAGCTGTTACAACAACACTGTCTTTGCCGCTGACACTGTTGGTTGTACTGGTAATATCATAGTTGTATTTTCTAAATGTAGCAGTCGCATCACTTGATCCGCCGCCACCGCCGCCACCGCCGCCACCGGGAACAGCATCAACAAATGAACTACCATTATAAACTTTTAGTTTAGCATTTAAACTATCAAAGAAGAAACTACCTTGTGCTGGCGTGCCACTATAACTTGTGCCATATTGTACTTTTGCATCTGTGTAGTCACCGGACAGTGAACCACCTAGTGTAATACCTGAGTATGTTGTAGCTGATATAGTTCCTGCACCACTAATGTCATTGGCATCCATTACAATGTTGCCAGACATTGTACCGCCTGCTTTAGGTAATGCAGCGTTTGCTGTTGTAGTTGTAGTACCTAATACACCATCTCTTGTAGCAATGTCTACACCGTCTACTGTGCCAGTTACGCCAATGTTACCAGTTACATTTACTGGCTTGTTAAAGTCCCAACTGGTAGTTGCGTGTGTATATGTAATATTAGCATTGGCTCCGCCTACTGTAATACCTGCACCATTTGCCGCGGCTGAATCTGCTGCATCTGATGCTATACTAAAGTTAAGATCATCAATAGCGACTGTAGTTGAATTAATTGTTGTTTGTGTGCCGTCTACTTGTAAGTCACCTGCAATTACAACTTTACCTGTGTTGTCTCCAACTGCCGCTGGATCAATTGTAAATACTGCCGGACCTGCAATGTAGCCTGCAGTTGTAATATTGTTTGCTACAATATCGTGTGTAGTAAGATTAGTTGCATTACCTGTTGAATGATCTGATACTAGCAAGCCGCCAGTGGTGTGTCTTTTAAGTGCTAAGTCGCCTATAACAGCACTGTTACCACTTAGGTATAAATCTCTAAATCTTGCACTTGCACTACCTAAATCAATGTTTTCATTTGAGCTCGGTATAATATGATTGCCAACTGTAAGTCCTGTGCTTAGGATAACTTCTGGGGTAATTGTAATAGGACTTGAATCTGTACTGTCAATTGTTCCGTTGATAAAAGGATCAGATACTTCAAGTTGGCCAACAATTTTACCAGACACACCATCTACCATTACAGTTGAGTCATCAGCAAAGACTGATCCAGTAAAGTTACCGTTTAACCCTTCAAAGTTTGGTGGTGTGTAATCAAATACGCCGGTTGCGTTGTTGTAAGTTAGTGCGCCGTTGCCACTAGCATTATTCTGTGTTACACTTAACTGTGATAAGGACAATGCATCTGTAATTCCGTAGCCTGCTAAAGTGGCTGGTGTATTTGTTAAATCAGCAAAGTCTTTTGTAATACTATATCCGAGACTGTTCCAAGCAGTAGACCCGTCACCTACTTTAACTTTAAGCGTATCTGTTTCGACGCCCGGTTCGCCTAACGCCAGTACTGAGTTTGCTGATGCCCAGTTTGCTGCTGTGTCGCGTCTTAATTGAAATCTAACTGCCATTATTCATAATCCTTGGATCTATTTATAGCAGTATTTATCGTTATGGAGTGCTTGTGCTGTTATCTAAATAGCTGCTATGATAAATGCAAGAACCTGTTCGTATCTTACACCTAGTTTTGTTTTTTCTACTGCGTTTTCACGATCTTCTTCAGATATATCGTCTAATGATGGATACGCTACACCATCTCCGATGTCGTACCAAGTGTCTTCCATAAACATTGCATATCTATGAGCATCTAAACCTTCTGCTGTAAACGCATCTTCAAGGTCTTGAGCAATAATACCAAAATGTATACGAGCATCGTCGCCTTTTGTTTCATATGCTTCAATCATTCTATACTTTCGAAGAAGTCCTTTACAAGTAGTTGCTACTCTTAGTTCAGCTTCGTTTAATTCTTCAATGTCTCGTTTTTCGTTTCTATCAGAAAGTGTGGTTGTACCACTAGCAAATCTACCAATTTTCCATCTAGCATTATATGATCCAAAATCCACACTATTGTCTGAAGCAAGTCCGGTCGTAGTTGAAGCAGGCTGTATGTATTTCGCCCCAAAGCCACTAAAGAATGTCATACCAGCATCGCTGTAACCAATAACCATTCTTGATGGTGCATTAGTTACACCATATACTACTATTTCTCCAGCTTCTGGATAATTTCCATAAGCATCCTGTGCTGCAAATTTTACTACTTGATCTACTGTACCTGAGGTAGCGGCTGTTGTTCTAAATTCAAATAAGCCGCCTTTGTGCATTGCGTTGCCGTATATGTTTGTATTTGTAGTAGTTGCGGTGCTAGAAGGGCCAATGTTAATTGCAGTTGTGCTACCGGTAGTATTACCTGTTCCGATGTTTATGGTTTTTGTTTTGCCAGATGTAGAAGGATTAGTTGCAATATTAATTGTTTGATCATCAGCACTTCGTCCAAGTGTAATAGTGCCTATTTGATTTTGGCCTCCTATTGTAAAAGCATTATTTTTATCGCCTGGTTCCATTAAAATCTCGCCATACATATCAATTTGACTGTTGGTACCAACGGCTTGCGATGCATTACCTATTTTGATAAACTTCTGTACATACGAAGAGTTTACGTAGCCTAAGTTAATATTTTGTACAGATCCAGTTGTGCCAGTTGTACCAACATTAATAGTTCTTGTATTACCTGAACCAGTCTGTCCTTTTCCAATACTAATAGTATGTGCTAGAGTAGACATTCCAATATTGATTTCACCTGCTTGATTTGTTGAGCCAATCTCAATATCATCTGTGGCTGCACTGTTTACTAAGTGGGTTTGTCTGTAGTAAGTGAAGGTTCCTGTTGAATTGTTATATGCGATGCCGCCATTTTCGGTTGCAAGGGGTGCTCCTATAGACAGATCGCCAAGTGTAATATATGGCGTATTACCTGCTAATGCTGTTGTAGCTGTAGTACCGATTTGCAATGTAGTTACAGCACCAGTATTACCATCAACACTTGTAACGGCATCAGTTGGTGTTGCAAGAAGTGTGAAGTTTGTCATATCGTGTGGATCAGCAGTTCCGCCATTCCGCATATATGTTTTGTTTTCGTCAGTACGAACAACAACATCACCTTCTTCTGTTGTCAATGCAAGTTGTGCCGTTTCGTCTGCGGCAGTTTGAACTGTTGTGAGTGCAGTAGCAGCCATATTGCTCACCGGTAATATTCCAGTTACCTGCGATGATAAATCAAGACTACCACCTATTGCACTTAGAGCTGTATCACCTGCTAATGCTGTTGTGCTAGTTGTACCTAATGCAAGTGTCGAATAGTCAGTGCCTGCTACAGCCGCAGAAATACTACCTGCTCCATCTGCTTTTACTATTCCTGTGATTGCACCTACAACTGGGTCTGTTTCTGTATAACTTGTCAAATAACCTTGTGTACTATGGTCACCATAATCAGTTGGAATAGTAGGCTTGTTTGTTAGGTCATCGTAGTCACCACTAAACAACGTAGGCTTACTTGTTAACGAATCATATACTCCGTCAAATAATGTAGGCTTGTTTGTTAAGTCTGTATAGTCACCACTAAACGCTGTTGGAATAGTAGGCTTGTTTGTTAGGTCTGTATAGTCACCACTAAACAACGTAGGCTTACTTGTTAGGTCTGTATAGTCACCACTAAACAACGTAGGCTTGTTTGTTAGGTCTGTATAGTCACCACTAAACGCTGTTGGAATAGTAGGCTTGTTTGTTAGGTCATCGTAGTCACCACTAAACAACGTAGGCTTACTTGTTAGGTCTGTATAGTCACCACTAAACAACGTAGGCTTGTTTGTTAGGTCTGAATAGCTACCACTAAACAACGTAGGCTTGTTTGTTAGGTCTGAATAGCTACCACTAAATGTGCTGTATCCTGATAAGTCTGGTGGAGTATATGTAAATACGCCAGTGGTATTATTGTACAATAAAGATCCGCTGCCTGAAGCATTAGCTGCAGAAACACTTAAATTTGTAAGTGCAATGCCGCCTGCGCCACCGCCGCCGCCACTAAGGATAGACCCGCCAGGCGTAACACCGTCAGATAAACGTAGGGTTCCGTCATCGGTATCAAAAAATATGTGACCATCTTCACCAACAAATTGATCTATTGGAATTTTGACTAAGCCTGCTTTTATTTTGCGTACTTGTCCCAAGGGCGTTCCTCCCTACTTGGTTAAGCCAGCTAGTGCTTTGATATTATTAATATCATCCTCTGGGCTTTCTTCTTCTTCGCTGCCCTGGTCATCATCATCAAGTATTTTATCTATAACAGGCGATTCTTTACCTTGTTCGGATTTTTTTAATTCAAGCTCTTGCTGTTGCGGACTGACCATAACTGGATTATTTTCTGGGTCACTATCATCTGTAGCATCTTTGCCTGCTACGTTGACACGGGGCTTGTCGCCATCTAGGTCGATCGTGATTGGAATGTTTATTGTAATTTCATCTATGCGCATAATGTATTTACCTAACTAGGGAGTGCCTGCTGAATTATCTACAAGAAGGATATCAAACGTGCAAGTATAACGTCCGTTATTTGCGAACGTGTGCATTCTTGCATCAATGTCTGACTTCTCTGGAAATGATTGTGGAATAGGGTATTCCAACTGATATGCTCCACCTCTACCAGTCACCTCTGCAACGTGTCTAATGGCAAACGATCCAGTGCCGCCTTCTCTAACCATTAGCTTGAACTCACCTGTTGCTTCTTCTTGTGCTGTAACATCTAATCGCATCAAGTAGCCAGTGAAGCCCGCAGGTACAGTATAGATAGCCATCAGTGTTTGACCTTGATTCTCTAGTATCTTTGCCACAGTCACATTAGTCTGTGTTTGTATTAATATACGAGCAGTTGTATTAACATCAAAGCCGCCACCGTTTTGATATCTTGCTCTGTAGATTCTTTTGTAAGGATTGGCGGTTGTTGCTGTTGAACCTGATATGGTTACAGTTTCAGTCTGTATTTCATAGTTTTCATCTAAGCCTTGTATCTCTACTGTGTCACCATCTAAGTCTGTGTTGAGATTGTTTTCATTGTTTGTATTGGTAACTTTGATATTCAACAGACCATTGGCATCAATGTGTGCCCAAGGATAGACAGTATCGTCCTCGTCCCATATGGTTCCGACGGTGTTTATGCTCATAGCAGGAACAGCACCAAACTTGTGTACTTGTCCAAAGCCTGCTGGCAGGTTAATACTGTTGTAGATGTCTCCGCCTACAGTTCTAATAACAGGTTGCCCTACACTGTTGTAGTCCATTGCCATTTCTAAACTGTTGGTGTTCGGCTCTGAACTGTGTACGTAATTGGTTGAGTTTGGATTTAGATTACCCATTGTTAACTAGCCCACGGTCTGCCTGGCTTGAGGCCCCCTGTATTTGGATTATCTACTACGTTGGCTGTGTCGTTGTCGCCAACAGCATAACGAGTAGGTAACTGTGTTGCGTCTGCTGTAACATCAGCATAGCGTCCTGGTTCTACTACATTGCGAGCCGCTCTGTCTATTCCTGCTTGTGTTAGTTTAGCATCTTGTCTTTCACGCTTAGTTGGCATTTAGTACTCCTGTTGATCCGGGTATGCACTTGGATCTTTTACTCTGATATCGTGCGGATGTTTAGGTGCATTCATTCCACCGCCTGCATCAGTTGTTACTGCACTTACTGGAGCAACTACTTCGTTTGGGCTATTAGCAAGAGGACCAAAACTGTCAGCATCTAGCATTGCTAGTATCTGTTTGAATCTAGCATTAGGTTCATTATTTTGATTAATTGTTACGTCTGCTTTTACTTTTTGCTCGTCTTCGGCATCAAGTATATCTAATACAGCTCTAAGTAAGTCTCTTGCACTCATATATTCACTCCTATAGTGTATTTAGCATATAAGTAATTGTATGCAAACATTGATGATACACGAATTTAATCCACGTTTTGTAGTTTTAAATGTTAAACATTTTGATACAATAACCTATGATGATGGGTTAAAATCACAGATGTATCATAGAAGAAAATTTACAACAAAACGTAAAATATTTTTTATCTGTCCTAAGTTTATTGAACAAGGACACAATGACATTGGTCAAGAATGTATGACACTGACCGATGTAAAAATGTTAATAGACGAAGGATACGAGATAGGAGCGCATAGTTACTCTCATACTCCTCTTGAAACTTTTGATTCTTTGTCTAAACAAGTTGAATATATGACTCAAGACACTGAGGCTTGTATTTCTTGGTTTAAGGAACACATTGGAACTGTGCCAACTAGTTTTTGTTTTCCGTATAATAATGATTGTGACGAAGTATATAGAGCTATAGTTAAGAAATATAAGTTTACTGAACTGTTCGGTGTAAATCGAATACCAATTGAAACGCTTCCGCATAGCTAACACCACTTTGCTTTCCACGATAGTTTGCTTGTAACATCATACTATCAACTGATCTAGCATCAGGAAAGTTATATACTTCAGTTTCATAATAACCTAACAGTTCTGCTTTACGCCCTGCATAAGGCGTTACATCAATATAAACGTTGGGACTAAAGTCTCCGTGTGTACCAAATGCCCATTCTGTGCTTGCTGGTATCTCGCACATTAGTAATTTAGTTACACTACTGTCAGGCTTTGGTCTACAAGCAACAGTTACACACTCTGCTACCAGTCTATGATCTTGATGTACATCGCCAACGAAATGTGTGTACACTGTGCTAGGCTGTATATCATTAACTAGTTGTTCTACTGCTTTACTTGTTTCTTCTCGAGTCATTAAACAATCAGATTGATTTAATAGTACTCCACGAACTCCCATTGCTTTACAGTTCTCGTGAAACTGTAAACCTCTAGAATTTTCTACGTCTGCACCTGGACGATTGCCTTTGCATAAACTTACTACTGTAACATCATCGCCAGCACCAAGATGAGTCATTATTGTTCCTGCTGGACCAAATGCTTCATCGTCTGGGTGTGCAAAGATAAACAGTACTTTCACATCATATCCTTAATAATGTCGTCAAGTCCGTGTTTAGGTGTGTATCCTATACTTCTAATTTTATCAATATTTGGTACACGATATTTGACATCTTCAAACTCTTTTGTAAATACTTCTGAGTAAGGAATGTGTACGATTTTTGATCTAGATCCAGTTAAGTTAATTACACGTTCTGCTAACTGATTCATACTAACTGGATTATCTGCACCAATATTAAATATCTCTCCGTGATGTTCACTTGCCTTAACTAATGCTTCAACACAATCGTTAATATGACAAAAACTTCTTACTTGAGTGCCATCTCCGTGTACAATAATATCTTCATTAGCCTGGGCCTTTTCTATCATACGAGGAAGTACCATTCCGTAGTTTGGTAATTGACCTGGGCCGCTAATATTAAAGAAGCGTACAATCGTGCTAGGCATTCTACTAGCACGTATCATATGTTCGTTCATAAGTTTACTAGTAGCATAGGCCCAACGCATTTTTGTGCTTGGTCCAATGCCAGGCATATCGTCTTCTTTGAATGTAGGACCATTGCCGTATATTTCACTAGTTGAACTATAAACAACAGGTATCTTGCCTATGTCATCAAGTAAAGGAATAATTTTGTTAGCAAGGGCAACATTATTAAAAATAGTCTTTTTTGGTTCCTGATCTATTAATTCAACACCTACACTACTTGCTAGATGATATATCTGATGCTTGCGTACACATAACTTTCTAAAGTCTTTAGCATCCATTGTGTTTAGATCTGCTTCAACAAACTCAAACAAATTTTTGTATTCATCAAATTCGTCAAGGTTAATTTTACTCGTAGAGAGATTATCTACAACTGTAATTCTATTCCATCTAGTTTTGAGTAAGCGATGTACTAGGTTTTTACCTATGAAGCCCGCGCCGCCCAGTAGTAAAATGTTCATATATTTCTCCTAACGTAATCTCTTCAACTTCAATTTCTCTTAGCTCTATAAGAGCCTCTACTACTTCGTCAATGTGTGCAATATAGTGTGTTCTATCTGGCTCTGTAGGCTGTGTTGCATTACCGTCTACACACCTTTTAACAAACATATCGTCGTGCATATCAGGACCGTATACACTAGGTATTCTATAGTTCTTGTGTTTGATATCACTAAACTCTAGATATGTTTCCATTGCACGTTTAGCTACATTATAACATCCTTGTGGTGTGCTGTCAAGATCAAATACTCCTTTTGAACTAGCATTTATAAACAATGCCGGCGGATAAATTTCCATAGCATCTCTAGTTCCGTCTAGTATAATATCCATTATGCCAGTTGGGTCTGAACTAATTGCGTGTGTAGTAGAAGGACAAGCAAGATGATACACTCTATCAACGTGTCCAACACTTGCAATATGTCGTGACATTTTAATAACACTGTGTCCTGCTTTTTCTAGTCCATTACATAAATGTCTGCCTATAAAGCCAGAAGCTCCTGTTACTACTATTCTTGCCATTTTTCTAATAACCTTTCAATATCAAGTTCGGGAAAATACGTTGGTGTGTCTTTCATTGTATTTTTCATTTCTGTAAATGTTTTAGTAAACATTGGATTAAGCATTATTGCAACCATTATAGCCTGCATTCTAGGATAGGCTAAGAATGACTGTAAACCTGAAAAACAAAATCCGCTTTCTGTTTTTTTAATTCTACGTAACTCTAATGTTTTTTCAATATCACTAAACACCATTGTACTATAATCAATATTACTATTTCCGTAGCATCTTTCTATTTCTGTTTTGTAAATAGATTTAGAAAATGGTAATCCATCATTATCTAACTTAATGCCTTCTACTTCATCATTTAACAATTCAATACTTTTAATTAACAAATGTAAATCATAAAAATCTAAATCATCATATCTTTCTGTAAAACTAGGTGCGTGTTCGTAAAACCATAACTGGTCTTTATGAGTAATATATTGTGCATCTGAACAAACAAAAACCTTTGAAGTTTTAAGATGTTCGTTGATTGCAAGTAAATTATCATACCTCGACTTATTAAAGTCAGTTACTTTACAAAAATTATAGTACTGATTATCGATACGAATTATATAATCAAAAAAGTATTCCGGATGAACATATTTTACAGCATAGTCTACATTAGATATATCTAATTGCTGTTCTTTTGCTAACATAAGAACTTCAATTTTTTCTTTAGGAGTTAAGTCTTCGACCATACTTCCCCATCCCAACCTAAACGTATAAATCTTACGCCTGTTTTACTAAGTCCATCTGTTACATTTTTTAAAAATGTTTTCCTATCTATCGGATCATACAACGGTATATCCAACGCTGTCATTAGTATATGGTCGTCATATACAAGATGTCCGCGCCCACAAATATCGTAACAGCCATTGTGTCCTGCATTACAAAAGACAATACTTCCATAGTTTTCTGCCCATCCTTTCACATTCATTTTTATTTGTTCGTATGCCTTGTAAATTACAAAGCCTGCAACTCCATAGACAACTACACGTTTGCCTTGGCTTGCTAATCCAGCGGCAATATTAACCATATTAGGTTCGCCAATGCCGCAGTTTATTACATTAGGTGCTAGTGGAAATCCCCACATATCACAATGTAACAAATATACTTCAGGATTATCTGCTAAGAACTGATCTAATGTTGCTCTCATCCTAGTTCTCCTAGCAATCCTGCTAATTCATCAATAGTTTCTATTTTCTTATAGTGCCACTTCTTAATATCGTCTGTAAAGCTCTGTACGCCGTATCCTTTGACGGTATACATTACTGCTAAGTTAGGCTTGTCTTCGCTTAGATCGTCAAACGTATACTTTAGTGCAGACTTTGTATGTCCATTGCACCCTGTTCTATTCCATCCGTATTCGGTACACATATCTAACACTGGATCAACATCAAGTACATCACTAGTATTACCTGTTACTTGTTTGTCATTGTAGTCTATTGTACACAATATGTTCTTTATGTTATTGTGTCCTATAAACTGCATTGCTTCTAGTGTGTTACCCATTTGTAGTGTAGCATCTGTAATGTTTACCCAAACACGTTTGTCTGGGTGTGCCATAGCCATACCAATTGCAACACCAAGTGCATTGCCCATTGTTTCTTCGCCATAGTCTACAAAGTCTATTTCATCGTGCTTAACACCTACGCCAAGTTTCTCAATATCATCTAACCAACCTAGATCACGCCAAGTAAGGTAATATGCTTGTGCGCCAAATGGTTTGCCAATAACAATAAGGTCGTCACGAGTAACAACACCATCATTAAAAATATGATGTACATAGTCAAGCATACTTAACGCACTAGGTATGTGTGTTAGTTGCTGTTCGTATGAATATTCTAATAGTTCTCTGTGTATCATAGTTCTTTATAGTAATCATACATAACATCACATTGACAACATTCTACCGGACATACTCGTTGCCTAGTAAGTTGTTCTTTGTTAAAAAATATACCTAAGTTTTCTTTTGGAAAACAAGTGTTAGAAAAATTTCCTTCTAAGTCTATATCGTGCATTAATGGTTTACACTTATAACCTTTAAAAAAATACATCTCTTCGTGTACCACAGACTCTTGTGGAATTCTTTCTACGTGGCCGTCTTCAAATTCATATCGAAAACTATACATACCATTTGTAATAATTTTATCGCCAAATCGTTTGTAGAACTCATCTGTATATTGAACTTTATAGTCTGCTGTAGACATTAGTGTTGTAGTTTCGTGAACAATATTGTTTTCTTCTAGACCTTTTATTACTTCTTCAGTAAGATCCCAAAAGTCTGTGTTGTCACTTAACA
>Ga0208434_1000608_pt1 | contig 16340 bp, 19 predicted proteins | sample 13_taG_FD_184086 | JGI IMG/M metagenome (GOLD analysis project Ga0208434, IMG submission 184086) | Marine viral communities from the Subarctic Pacific Ocean - 13_ETSP_OMZ_AT15268 metaG (SPAdes) (version 2) | ecosystem: Environmental > Aquatic > Marine > Oceanic | place: Pacific Ocean | collected... | reverse complement strand
AGATATCACTGAAGCACAGGCTATTGGATGGGCTAAAGATGCACTTGGTGAAGACGAAGTAGCATCAATAGAAGCAGGAATAGCTAGTCAGATAGATGCAATGGCTAACCCAACAACATCAAGTGGAGTAACTTGGTAATGACTGAACAATCAAACGTAATCACTATTGATGGTAAAGAGTATAATCAGGAAGACTTATCTCAAGACCAAAACTATTTTATCAATCAGATAAAAGACTTACAGGCTAAAGCTGCAAGTTTAAGGTTTCAACTAGACCAAGTAACTGTAGCACAAAATGCTTTTACAAACTCATTGATACAATCCGTGAAGGGAAGCGAAGAAGATGAAACCAAAGATAGTGCAGCAGATGAAAATGCAGCCTGAGTTAAAAGTACAAATGGAACTAGATGCCCACGAGAAAGAGTGTGCCATCAGATACCAAACAGTCAATGACAAGCTAGAGAACTTAGACAAAAGAATGTGGCGAATAGAAGCTATGTCTATGGTGGGTACACTTAGTGTAGTAGCTTTAATAGTCGCAATAGTGATGAAGTAATAGGAATACAACATGGCAGTACAACAAGAAATGCAAGAATCATTTGCTAGAGTATTAGGTTATGATGGACCTATGCAAGGATTCAATAGCTTTATACAGTCAGACCCTGCAGCTTCAGAAAAGTATAAGGGTATGTTAGCTATTGCTGAAAAGCAGAGAGAGATGGCTAAACAAAACATGATGAAACGCACCCAAGCACCTAAGCCACAGATGGCTCAAGGTGGTTACATGATGGATAGGTTTTCACAAAGTCAACAGCAAGAAACAGTTGGAGGATATGTACCACCACCTACACAATCTTTTAATGTGGGTGGGTTAACTACACTCCCAACGTCTACTCCTCCTGCCCAAGACTTCCAACCTGTAACTAAACCTGTATATGATACTAATCCATATTTAGCGGATGGTACTACTCCTAATCCTAATTATGGTAAAGATACAGGCACTACTACTACATCTGCTCCTAACATAGGAGAGATGGGTGCTCAGATGATAACAACACCCGGATTACCTACAGGCGGTGCGGTAGAAGCAGTTGGTGTAGATGCTGCAACTAATCAATTTTTGCAAACAGGTACAGGTGGTGTAACACCAAGTGCTGTTGCTGTACCTACTACGCTAGCTTCCACAGCCACAGCACAAGGACAGACTAAAACCACTCCTAGTGCAATAGAACCTGCTAAAGCAGAAACTTCGGTTAACACTGCATTACAGCAAACTCAAGCGGCTCAAGGTATTGTCGGTACTAATGCACAAGTAACTGCACAACAGCAGGTAGCTAGTTCCGTATCCGAATTAAATGCAGCACAGGGTATTGCCACACAAATGACTAACCCTGTACAGAGACAAGTACAATCTGGTGAATTAGTATCTCCTGTAGCTAACGCCGAAACAGCCTCTACATATGCGGAACAAATACAGGCAGCAACAGCTACTCCTACAGAAAAGGCAACAGTGCAAGGGCAACTTGCTAGTTTAACTGCTGACTTTGATGCAAGCAATCCTCCTGCGTGGGCAGCAGGTTCTTTACGTGCTGTACAAGCACAGATGGCACAAAGAGGTTTAGGTGCATCTTCAATGGCAGGGCAAGCTATGATTCAAGCGGCCTTAGAGTCAGCACTTCCAATAGCACAAGCGGATGCACAAATACAAGCACAGTTTGAAACACAAAACTTATCTAACAGACAGCAAAGGGCAATGCTTGCAGCTCAACAAAGAGCACAATTCATAGGTCAGGAATTTGACCAAGCATTTCAAGCAAGGGTACAAAACTCTGCACGTATAGGTGACATAGCTAATCAAAACTTTACTGCTGAACAAAACATAGCACTTGAGAATAGTAGAGCAGTCAATACTATGAACCTAAACAACTTGTCTAATAAGCAAGCACTAGTTATAGCAGAAGCATCAGCACTTGCTAATATGGATATGTCTAACTTAAACAATAGACAACAATCTGCTGTACAAAACGCACAGTCTTTTTTGCAAATGGATATGGCTAATCTATCCAATACACAGCAAGCTAATATGTTTAATGCACAGCAAAGAATACAATCTTTGTTTACAGACACAGCTGCTGAAAACGCCGCTAAACAATTTAATGCTACATCACAAAATCAAGTAGACCAATTCTTTGCACAGCTAGGGCAACAAGCTAATCAGTTTAATGCTACACAAGTTAATGCACAAGAACAGTTTAATGCAGGGCAAAACAATACAGTAGAAAGATTTAATGCTGAATTGAATAATGCACGTGACATATTTAATGCACAAAACCAACAAGTAATAGCACAGTCTAATGCTAATTGGAGAAGACAGATAGCTTCAGCAGATACTGTAGCTGTCAATCGTGCTAACGAACTTAATGCTCAAAGTATATTAGGTATAAGTAATCAAGCTTATAATAACCTATGGCAGTATTATGGCGATACTATGGAGTGGGCGTGGACATCAGCAGAGAATGAAAGAAGTCGTGTTGTTGATTTAGCTAAAGCACAATTAGCTGCTGATGCCGATGCTGATATACAGAAAATGAAGAATGATTATAACTCATCGGCTGCGTTTGGTGGTCTTATGACTAAGTTTATTGGAGGAGCACTAGGATTCTAATGATTACTAACCCTATGATTATGGCACTAAATGGTGTACCAACCATTGAAGAAGAGACAGAGGTAAAGAAAATACCATCTAAAGGATTACTTACTCGTACTATGGATTCAAAACAATCCACAGGCAGTTCTCCTGATGATGTTAAAATGCGTGTAGCAAGATATGTACAAGATATACGTAACAAAAGAAAAGGTTTAAAAGATGCCTGAATTAAATGAAGTCGTACATGATGGTCCTGTAGCAGGTCAGTCTCTAACAGCAGAGTTTGGTGCTAGACCTTGGCAGAGTCCACCACAATATAATACACTAGAAGAAGCCTTAGAGTGGTATGTACCTAGACTAACAAACAAAGCATTTACTACAGAGCTATTTGATATAATAGAAATGGGAATACCATTAACTACTATAGCTAATAGTATGCAGTTGACAGCAGTTATGGAAGGTGTTCACTCGATTGATATAGGCATTTTAGTTACTCCTATTATAGTAGAGATGTTAGCCTATCTTGCAGACAGTCAAGATGTAGAATACAAAATAGGTAATGAAGAGCCTGAAGATGACGATACACCTAGTGAAGGTATGATAGCGGCGGCTCTGAACAAGTTAAAACAAGAAGAAGATAAACCTATTCCTGTCCCGGGAATAGATAATGAGGTTACTGAAGAAGAAGAGCCTAGTGGATTAATGGCAAGGAGAGCTTAATGGGATTTAGTTTAGCAGGATTTATTGGTGGTGCAGCAACTCAAGGTTTAAAAGACATTGAGGCAGAGGAGCTACGTGTTAAAAAATTCTATGAGAAAGAACTTGACAGGTCTGTTGCAGAGCAGAGAGAGATGCGTAAAGACAGGCGTAAGAAAGTAGAATCTCGTATGGAACAAATAACTATGCTTGAGTCTTTCTTTGGTGATGACCCACAGGCTAGAAACATGGCGGCTAAAGTAGTAGCAGGTGGCACAGCTAATGTTAATATGATATTAAACACTCTTCAAAAAGCTAGAGTTAATGGTGCAACAAAGGAAGATATGTTTAAGGCTATTCAGTATGTACCAGATAAAGATGCACCGAATCAATCTTTTGAAACAGCTAAAGACGCTGCTGAATCTATAACAGAAGTGATTAAGCCTATTGAGTTTGACTCTATATCTTCCGCAGCCTCAAAGCAAACTAAAGGTTTATTTGGTAGGCTTGTTAATAAAGATAAAATATTTAACACAATGGTTCAAGAATATAAAGACGTTGGTGGATTAAGAGATGAGCCTAATGATAAAGTTGTTCAAGCTCTAAAGGGAACACTAAAGGTAGACTTTACTCAACTACCGACAGAGGTTAAGTCATTAGACCAAAACTTAAATAGGGTAAGTGTAAGTATGTCTAAGCTAGATAAATCTAGTCCTACTTATCAGCAAGACTTTGACAAACTTAATAACGAAAAGAAACGTATCATAGGTATTATGAATGAAAAAGCTATTGCTTTAGAAGGTACACCTACGGATACTTCTGCTAGTATATCTGTACTAGGTACAAACTTAAACAGTGTTATATCAGATGCGGAAAAGTCAGTAGGATATGATAAAACTAAAAAGACAGCGATAGTAAATGGTCAACTAGTTGCGGTTGGGGATGCCCAAAAGGTACGTAATAAAGTTGTGGATAAGGCTAAGAAAGAATTTCTACTAACACTAGTAGATGGTGCAGGTCAACCCTTAAATAGTAAGGCTGCTTTTATAATAAGGTCAAGATTAAAAAATGAGTATGAAGAGTTAAAGGCTAGGTTAGAAGGTAAGGAAATAGAACCTACTGTAGATAAAAAGGAAAAGCTAACTAACCAAGAAGTAAAAGCGGCTCAAGACTTAGGTTCTCCTGAAGCTTATCTAAATGACCGTAGAAAAAAGGGATTGAATGATGCTGCTATTAAAGTAATATTAAAACAAGCATACCCTAATGCGGACATAGATAAATTATTAAAAGGATAGGTATCCGCTGTGAGCAATACTAACTTTGAGCTACTGAACAATCTGTATGCTGATGAGGATATAGATGAAGAGAATAATATTACCTCTCTGAATACCATCTATGGTGAATCTCAGATACCCGATGTTGAAGTAGAAGAGAAAGATGAAAACATTGAGTCCTTAAATAGTCTGTATGCTGAAGAAGAGGAGCAGACCATTGAGGATAAAAGACCTGCCGTTGAGCAACTAGAACTCCCGGAAGAATCAACTAAAACATTAACTGAATTTGCCAACGATGAAAAGTTTATAGAAGGCTTAAAGAAGTATGGTAAATCTAGATTTGGTGAGTCTGGTATTCCCCAAGAAGACGAGAGTAACGAAGACTACGTTAAACGTTTTATAACACACACAAGGCAACTTGAAACTAATTCTCTAGACTTAGGTGCTCAAGTAGCTTGGATGCGTGGTGCTTCAGAACAAGAGAAAGCTAACTTTGGTAGAGTATATCAAGAAATGGAAAGGCTTCCATCCTTCTACGAAGAAGGTGGTACTAGTGTATTAAGTGCAGTTAAAGACTATGGTCTTTCTGTATTTACTGACCCCTTAACTTACTTAGGTTTTGGTGTAGGTAAAGTTGTATCAGCAGGTGCTCAACAAGGAATCAAGAAACTTGTATTGGCAGGTGCAAAAGAAGCCGCTATAAAACAATCCAATAAACTACTAACTAAAGGTGGACTTAAGACAGGTCTTGCTGTAGGTGCTACTGAAGCAGGTGTAGGTGTGCTTCATAGCTTAGGTGGTCAAGAGATACGACAAGAAGCAGGAATGGAACTTAAAGGCGAAGATGGTAAGGTAGACTACGACTTAGGTGAAGCTGCTTTATTCGGTACTATCGGTGGTGTGCTAGGCTTTGGTGGTGGTGTAGGCATGAGTCGAAGTTTGTCTAAAGGAGTAGCCAAGAAAGAGATTGGAAAACAAGAAGCACTAGAAGCTGCTGAAGAGACTGTAGAAGAAACAGGTTTAGAATTATCTGAAGAAGCTATAGAAAATGTAAATAAACAAAACTTTAAATTTGATGTCAACGAAGGTTATAAAGTGTATGACAAGCTTAGTCCTGACTTCGATGTAGGTAAGTTAACTGACGTTAAAATAAAGAAGGATATACAGAATAGAGTTGGTCAAATTGGTGTACAGCTATTAGAAGAGATAGAACGACAGGGCAAATATAAAGACCTACCCAAAGAAATACTTAGCGAGAAACAGGTTACTAAGTTTGTAGGTAGACTACTTGTAGAGCAGGGTGATGTCATTGATGATGATGTATTGGATGCTGCTATAAGTCGTTCAGGTTTGTCTATGGAACAATTTACTCAAGCACTTAACGCAGGTCAGAACGAAGCAGGTAGTATACTTGGTGGGTTTGGTCAAGCGGGTAAGGTGTTTAAGAGATTAAAAGAACTAGACCCTGAGTTTGAAAAAAGATGGCAGAATCTTTATGGCTTAGAAAGTGAGACCCTAGGTTTTATGAACAAGGCTTATACTGTAATGCAGAAGCTAGACCGAAACCGTAGAGCATTAATGGTTACTCAGCTATCTACTACTATACGTAACGTAGCTACAGGTGGTATGCGTATGACTATGGAGATGGGTGCTAACGCTATTGAAACATCTTTATACCATTTAGGTAAAGCTACCTCTGCTGCTTTAAGAGGTGAGGGTAGTGTGCAAGGTATAAAGAATGGCTTAAAAGATATGGCGAAAGATGCCTTTGGTACTCTAGCTTTTATATCAGATTCAGGTCAGACAAAAGAAATAGCTGAAGCACTTCTCAAACATAATCCTAGATTATATAGACAGATAGACAGGTCTCTACAAGAGGTAGGTGCAGATAGTAGTGATGATTTATGGAGATTTTCCAAGTGGGCTAACAGCCTAAACATGGCTCAAGACAGGTTCTTTAGACGTGCTGTGTTTTCAGCTTCTGTTGATAAACAGATAAGAAGAACAGGACTTAAGGGATTAGGTGGTGAGGATGCCGCAGGTTTAGCCGAAGCTTTAGCTACAGGTAAGTCAGTTCCCGCTAGTGTCTTAAAACAAGCAACGGAAGATGCACTTTCTTTTACTTTCTCTCGGATGCCTAAAGCACAGAAGGGTAAGATAGGAGATAGTATTGCTCATTACTTTATAAAGTTTAATGAATCATTAGGTCCTATCCCCGGTCCTGTAGGTACAGCAGCATTTCCATTTGCTAGGTTTATGGCTAATGCCATGCAGTTTCAATTTAGTTATAGCCCATTGAGTATTCCTGCCGCAGCTTTTAACACTGTAGGCGGTGCAACTAAGTATATAAAGAAGGCTATCACAGGCAAGGGTGGTGAGGGTGCGGAAGCACAGATGAGATTAGCTAGGGAGCAGTTCTCTAAAGCCACTGTAGGTAGTGCTGCTCTAGTAGCCGCTATTAAGTATAGGATAGACAACCCTGATATAAAATGGTATGAAGGTGAAAAGGAAGATGGTAGGACTGTAGACCTCAGACCTTTCTTTCCTATCACTCCGTACTTAGCAGTAGCTGATGTTATTGTAAGACTAGGTCAAGGAAGAGAGATTGATACTAAGCAACTCATAGAAGGTTTAACAGGTGCTCAGTTTAGAGCAGGTGCTAGTTCATATATGATTGACTCCGCCTTTGAGTTCATGCGTGAAGATGGTAGTAATATACAACAAGAAAAACTAGGAGAGTTCTTTGGTGGATATGTAGGTGAAATCTTTGGTGGGTATGCCACACCCTTTAGAGTAGTTAAAGACATAGATGCAGCGTTTAACAAAGATGCGGCTACAGTTAGAGACTCTCGTCAGGTAGAGGGAAGTGGTGCATTAGAACGTGGGTTGAGTGCGGCTACAAACGCAATACAAAGAAACCTACCTTTCGTGGGTAAGGATTTACCCGCACTACAAAGTCCTACGCAAGAAGGTGATGTCATACAGCAAGACCCTTTAACAACACAGTTGACAGGTCAAAAAATGACAGCTAGAAGAACTGCTGTACAAAGAGAATTAATAAAGCATGGATATGAAGACTATCAGATTATCCCAACTACAGGCGATAAAGCAGCTGATGCCTACATTAAAAAGTATATGGGTAAGCTAGTAGCAGATAGTTTAGCCAATGAAATTGAATCGGATTATTACAAGGGTCTTTCAAGAGTTAAGCAAGAGGCTGCCATTAAAAATAAACTTTCTATGTATAGAGGCATTGCTAAAACATTAGGTGAAGCTGAAGCTATTCAAGAAAATACTAAAGCAGGTAAAAGATTTACTCCCTTTGATAGGGCACAATGGACACGAATGAGTAAGGTTGGTAGGAAGTTAGCAGACGAATACTATAAAAATAAATATGGTAAAACGGTTGCAGAGATGCAGAAAGACGAGCCTGAAACTAATCATTTCTATATAGGAAAAACAATAGGCAATAGTCTAAGTAGTGCTTACAGGTAAGACTACTGCCTACTAACGTTATCTATTATCGCCTGAACCTGATAATGTTCCACGTTCCTTTCTGCTATGTAACTTCTTCAAGTTTTCTTTCATAATCTCATTCAATGGAACACCTACCTCTTTAGCCATCATAGCACAATACCAAAGTACATCACCTATCTCTGATGCTATGGCAATCTTTTTTAGCTCATAGCCTTCCATATCTGCACCATCACGTATTAGTTTCTTTACCTTACCTGCTACTTCCCCTGCTTCACTCGTTAACCCTAGAGCTAAATACTCTAGGGCTTTGTCTTTAGGAAAGATGGCTGTTTGTCCTGCCTTCATTTCATAAAACTCGGCAGTCATTATCTCTGCTATAACGATTTTATCTTTCATGTATTTGTTCGCTTCTTCTTCTAGTTTCGACATTCTTTACCTTCTTAAGTTGTTGTGCATATGCAGAGTTATACCCACGTAACCATTCCCTTGCTTGCATAGTGTTTGGATTATATGGATTCTCTGTCATAATTATTTTAGCATCTCCATTTGTTTTCACATATTGCTTACCCTTGAAGGCATTAAACCCCCTATCAAACTGTATCCTCAAGGGAGCATCATACTTACTTAGATTTGGATTTCTCTTTCTCTTGATTCTCGATTGCATTTTCTTTACTCCTTTCAAAATATTTTATTAGTATGTTAATTCTTCCATCAAGATGCTCTAGTGCAGACATCTCTTTCTCAATAGTATCTATTACAGTTGCACGGTCTCTTGCACCAACGGGGTTGGTTAGCATAACCTCTACGTTAGCTATGTGTGCGTTCATCTGCCCTATCATCTTAGTTTTTATTGCGTTAATTATCATATCTCTCATGCTTCTGCTCCTTTAAATGCTTTTATAACATCAGATGAAAATAACTTTTGTAGATTAAGTAAGTACATTCTAGATGCTTTGTGGTCTCCACCTGAGACAGACTTCTTATAATCTAAGTTCTTTATTATCTTCTTTAAACTCTCTGTGTTAAATACCAATGTGCAAAAAGTATCTTCTCCTACACACAAATTATGAAACCAGTAGTCAGATTCAGTTGCATCTATTCCACTTGGTTTACCATAAGACTGATACTCAATGGCAATGTTACCTGTACGTTGCCACATATCTCTTTCACTTTTAACTTCTATCTTTTTGTTTTGTAACATGTCTGCTACAAGTTGCTCTCTCACTTGCCCATACTCTAGGTCAATATCAAACTTCTTTCTGTTCTCTTTACTTGGTGCTAGGTTATCCATTAGTGTCTCCTTTTCTTTTTGGTTTAGGTTTAAGGTGTAAAAATTCTCTAATGTGTAGTTTCCTACCCTTAAAGAACACGATTAAGTTTATAGTTGTGTTGATGGAAATGGCGATAAGTAACCACCATTGCCACCATAATAACTCAGAAGACTCTAACATTAATTAGATGTCAAGTCAACTACTTCACAGGCATCTGCTGTGCAAGCTAGTTCTCTACCACCTGATGTAGTGTCTTCCTTCTCATAGTCTGCTAATTTAGACCAATCAATTGACTCAGGCATCTCACTTGATAAGGCATAATACTTTGTTTCATCTATATCTTGGTAAGGTGCTTGAGCATACGTGTGGTCACTGAATGGTAAGAAAGATATACCTGATACTTCATCGAAGTTCTTATACACCCATGCTCCTACATCCATCCATTCATCTTCCTTGACAGATACAGTAACAGAAGGCTTGTGCTCACACCAATGTCTTTGGAACATGAGCCAATACTCTAGCTGTTCAATAGCTGACATCTGTGTTCTAGTGACTGCACCTGAAGGTGACTTCATTGGAAAGCTGAACACAGTAGTGCTATCAGGTTTCATGACACAAGGCTCGTGTGGTATACCACTCTCTTTCATAAACTGTGTCAATGGGTCTTTGTTATCCCCACGTACAGTTCTGATGTAGTAGTCATTGTGTCTAGCATGAATACCTGAAGCACTGTCAACTAATTGACTAACTGTACCACTAGGTTTTACACAAGTGATAGCAGTTGACTGTGGTATACCTAAGTCTTTAGCCATTTTCTTATTAGTTTCTACTGCCACTTCTCTTAATATTGAGAGAACTTCTTCTGTCCATATATTATTATCTAGGATACCTGTTAGGGAAACTCCTAATAATCTTTCTTCTTCTGTATTATCCTTCCATATCTTACGTAAATATTTAAAGCTAGTAAGAGTAGATTGTAATGTACCTAATATAGTAGCCATACGTACTTTCTCTGTTAGAGACGCTAAGTCATCCGTAGCTCTACATACTACCTCAGTTAGGTTACAGAACTGATATGGTCTAAGTATGATTTCACTACAGGGATTGCAACCAAACTCGTGGTCAATCTCACGTCTACCATTCTCAGATGCCTTAACTTTGGCTGCTTGTCTGTTAAAGATACCACGTTCACCTGACTTAGATTCATATAATGATGTCCATTCTCGCATGAATGTACCCATCTCAGGCTTACCTTTAAATGCTACAGAGTTATTGGCTAGTGCTCTCTGCCCTTCATTCTCCCACCATTGACCTGACTTAGCGTGTCTCATTTGGTCATCACCTAAGTTAGACAAAGATATAAGAGCAGACCTACGTACTCCACCTACAACTACAACCTCACCTATCTTGCACATAAGGTCGTGGCACTCAATAGGAAATAGTCTTCTACCTTTAGCACCTTCAAACTTCTGTATGCAGAATTGAAACAACTCAACTAAAGGTGCAGGTCCTGATGCCCTACCACCAAATGTTTTTAATCTAGCACCTGCAGGTCTTACCTCAGATACATCCCATGTAGGAACTTGTCCTGCATATAATAAAGATATTAACTCTCGTAATGCACGTGCCCAACCGGGTCTACTATCAGCTACTTTTATTATTGTAGATGACTTTTCAAAGTGCTCATTAACAACGGGTAGTTTGTCTACACTTTCTCTTTCTACGGAAAAACCTACACCTGTACCACACATTAAAATATACATACATTCATCAAATGAACGTGGACTATCTACAGGTATGTAACTACAGTTATAACCACCCACGTGACACCTGTCTAGAGCAGGTCCTGCAGTCATTAAGGCTCTCATGCTAGGCATAACACCTAAACTCATTATCTGCTCTGTAAGCTTATCTTTTAAAGCTTTAGTAATAGTGTACGAATAGTTCTTCTTAAGGTGGTCAGACATGTAATTAAAGTATCTGTCTACTGTCTCACCCCAATTCTCTCTCCTCTGTTCATCTTCCTTCCATCTTGCATAGCGAGAGAGTGCTATAAAGTTTTGATAGTCGGTTGGTAAATAGTTTTGTATCATTTATATATCCTCGCTAACTAATTTCATATTGTTTATTCTTACTCCTTCTATTTCATGGAAGGTTTCTCTTATGTATTCTTCAATCTCGTCACTAACCATGCCATCAGCGGGTACAGCATACTCATCTGGGTCTATGGAAAGTGTCATCATTATCTTAACTTTTATCATCGTAGACCTCAATAAGTTTATTCAGATACCACTGTGCTTTTTTTAAATCCTCTACACCGTTCTTATATCTGAATCTCCATAGGTATTTAACTATGTTGCCCTGTAGATAGTAATCAAACCCATCAACTAACATAGCTTCTAAGGCATCGATGGTTTCAATACCCGCTTTGTTATAGTGTTTAGGACTATTAACCATATCTTCTTCCATTTGCTTCTCCCTTTCTGCTCTGTAAGCCATGTATTCTAGATGTCTCATAGGCTTTTTACCACAGTCCGATGACGTTGTCAATGCTTAGTTTCTCTTCCAAATGTAATATGTATTACATTGTCTTCTTCTTTCTCTACCTTTGAGCTAGGCTTAGATGGTATATCAAAAACATCCTCAATAGGTAGGTGTTTATTTGCTTCTTCTTCAACAGCATCTCTAAATAATTTATTATGTTCCATCAAGGGAACGGTAGAGCATATCTGCCTAGTTAAGTTTAGCATAGCTTCAAAGTCATCATCACTTAACGGGTTATCTTTTCCTACCATAATATTTAATGACACATCTCCTGTCCAACCTTTAGAATCTAGGTGAGGTTTTATTTGTATAACAAAGTCTTCATCGTCTAAGTATTTATCACTAATCATTTTATTCTCCTTACTTTTTTACCTGCAAATTTAATTATTGTAGGATGTTTGTTCTTACCTTTTTCTTTTAGCCAATCTTCAGGGATTATTCTATCATAATATCTGAATCCATACTTGTCACACCACTGACCATACGTAGACTTAGCACCTTTACTTAGCTTACGTCTGCTATTCTCAAAGACAAATCTGATATCTAATCGTGGATGTTGTTTCTTAACAGCTAGATGCTTACGTCTATCTCCTGCAAGAAACCTTCCCTTTGTCTCAATGATAATGCCATTGTTCAGTATAAAGTCAGGGGTATAGGTTCTGTAGGCTAAGTCTTCCCACTCTATCTTAATAGATTCGTAGTCATACTTATGATTACGTTCCTCTAGATAGAGTGAGACCTTATGCTCTAGTCCACTTCTATACCCATACTTATACGCAGCACGTGTTGCCTTGTGAGAAGGATACATTATGCTACCTTAATATACTGAACCATCTTTGGTTCTCTTGCAGATGACTTCTGTGCAGGTAACTCTTTCAAAGTTTCCCAACACGTATATCTGAAGTCACAAAAGTTACAGTTCCTATTCAGGACTAGATTACCTGTAGGCTTACCTCTAAACGTTTCTTCTTCTGGCTCAAAGCATCTCTCTAATTCTTTAGAATTGGCTTTGGCAATAGTCTTCTCGATGTCATCTAAGACACTAGTTGTATCCGCATTTTTAGCTGACACGTATTTGAACTGTCCATTAGACTTGTTCACTACCCACCAACCGCCTATGTTTTTACCACTCGCTTTCGCATACCCAACGAGTTGACCTACATAGCCAAAGCTATCACCTTTAGCTAGAGACTCAAAGGACTCAAACTTATTTCTGTAAGACCAATCAGATGCTGATTTAATATCATCAACACAATCATCTAACACTAAGTCATAAGTTCCCTTTACATTGATACCATTTTTTAGAGGCAATGTAACTTCTTCACTGTCTTGGTAATCTATCTTAGCTTCTTTCAGCAATGCTTTAAATACAGCTTCGACTATATCACCAATCATCATGGTCATCAAGAAGTTATTACCTTTTGGTAAAGCTTTATCAGGGTGATTCTTTTCAAACCAAAGCTGACAGGAAGGTTTCCCTATGTTAGACATACGTAATTTAAAATCCTTCCTATCATTCTTTGAGCCGAACTGACGAACCATAGCTTCCTTTATATCGGATGCTACACCTTCAATAGTCTCCATAGACATCTGCTTCTTAGATGCAAGTATATCTTCTAGCAACTTGTATATCGCCAATTCAGCACGATGGTTCATTAGCTTGCATCCACTTCTACAAAGTCTTCGACTATGTCTTTCATGGCATCATCCGCTTTACTACCTACGTTTGAATCCCACTCACTGACTATATACTGATTATAGTTTTGTATCCATGATATAAAATCCCCAAAGATAACTTGGTCTTCATCAGTAGTTTCAATAGTACTAGATACATCTAGAGTTGCTGTAGGTAAGTAAAAAGAGTTACCATTAGGTAGCTTACGCTCTTGAGTTTCTAATCCAATATGATGCTGTACAGGTAGCCTTCTTAAATCCGCTAACTTAGCGAAAGGTTTTCCTACATCTTTAAATGCATCACGATTATCTATCTCCCATATAAAAGGAGTTGTCTCAAAAGAAATGCTCTCACCTTTTTCGTTGTAAGGTTCTAGTAAATCTACTAAACCAAAGATGACACGTACCCTTTTAATCTGCTTGATTAAGTCTTGGGTTTCTGTAGGTAATGCCTTAAAGTCTTGTATATAACCTGCAGGTTTACCGCAGTTGAAGCCACCTTGATTATCTTTTAAGTCTAGGTTAAGTGAATCTGCCATGACAGTCTTATGGTATATACCCATAGGCTCTCCCATCTTGGCGTTCATATTTTTAACAAACCTCTTGTACATGTACCTCTGCATGAATGGTCTTATTCTAGCAGTCTTACTATAATAGGTTTCTCCATCAGGTATCTCAAGTTTGTAAGTACCACCTTCAACTACCTCTACGTTTACATTCTTGCCATTCATTTTGGTTTCACCCATGATTGGTGAATGGTTTATTCTGAAACGTGGTAACTGCTGAGACTTCTTTGTATCAGAGGACTTTGAACCCTCTCCTGCTATACCCATAGCCTTAGCCATTGCTTCGTAGTTATTGGTATCAATCGTTACTAAATTATTATTATCCATATGTATTGCTCCTTTCTGTGAGTCAAATGTTGTATAGTTATATCAGCTAACATCTTTCGTGTCAAGCCAATTATCACCTATTTTTGCTTCAAGTAATAATGGTACATTGAACTCGATGCTAAACTGTTTCTCAATAATAGATTGGAGACTACTATTGAGTAGTTTGATAAGATATAATACTTGTGTTATCTCATCAGGATGTATGTCAACAACTACAGAATCATGTACTGAATTAACAATACATGACTTATAATTAGCTAACAGGTTCTCCATGTGTATTAATACAATGGGAACTATGTCGGCAGTAGCAAAGCTTTGTACAGGATAGTTCTTTATCTGTGTAAAGAAGCTTACTGTGCCATTCATTCTTCTTTGAACATCAGGAAAAGAAAACTCTCTGCCTGATGGTGTGGATATCTTGCCTGTCTCTAGAGCTTCTTTAGCCAATCGGGAGTGCCAAGCTTTGATTCCTGTGTACTTCTTTGTAAAGTGTTCATAGTACTCCGCTTCAGCTTTACTTCTTCCAAAGCCTGTTGCTCCGTAGAGAGGTGCAAATGTGTGTGCTTTCGCATCCTGCCTAGAAGTCGGTTGACCCGCATCTGTAATAACTTTAGACGTATATGAGTGAACATCAAATCCAGTAGAGACTTCATTCATTGCCACCTTATCTTGTGATAGATATGCCGCAGCTCGAAACTCTAGCTGTGCAAAGTCAGCTTCAAGTATCTTGCCACCTTTCCAACGTGATACGAATACCTTCTTTACAGGAAACGTACCACCTCTAGGCATATTCTGCATATTAGGGTCTGCACCGCTGAATCTACCTGTGGCAGTTCTGTGTTGTAATAATCTCACATGAAGCTTACCATCAGTTTTAACGTGTGCCTTTATACCCTCTACAAAAGAACTTAAGTATGAGTCTAGAGCCGACAAACGTTTAACATCTGTCAAGAAATTGACAGCGTCTGTCATGTTGTTACGTTTAGCCATGCTCTGTAGCATATCCAAGTTAGTCTTTGAAACACCAAAACCATTGGCTGATACCCACTTAGAGTTTGGTGCTTTAAACTTTAGTCCTGCGACTAATCCAAGAGATTGAAGACTATAACCATGACCACCACAGTCAATGTGCTTAGTGGTATTTGCGTAAGGAGTTCCATTCTTTCTTACCTTTCTTATCTGCCCTGTGCCATTACAACCTCTGCATGATACAGCCTTTGTTTTAAATACTATGCTTGAGTTCTTAGATACAGTATCGTTGAAATGACTCTTGTCCATATAAGGAGTAAAGGCATTAGCCCACATAGTTTTATCGTGTGGTTTTCTGCTGTATATAACCCAAGACATCTGCTCTGGACTATTTAGATTAATAGGAGTGTCACCCATAAGAGTTCGTATTTGAACCTGTAATCTCTTTTCTATCTCAAGCTTCTCTGTTTCAAACTGAAGCCTAACTTCCTCTAGCTTCTCTTCATCTACAGCAAAGCCTGTATTATATATATGAGCTAGAGTGACACATACCCTATTAGTTAATACAACACACTCCATCAATGATGAATCTGTAGTCATCAATCTTTTTGTTAGTTTCTCAGCTAACTGTTGTGTTGCATGTAAGTCTGCCGATAAGTACGAAGACAATTCATCAGGTGGTATCTCATCAACGCCTATACCCTGTTTAAAATACTCCTTCAAAGTATCCTGCTTCTTTGTATCTAACTCATACCTTTCAGCACAAGCTTCTAGTGATAAGGGTTCTTTCTGTCCACGTTGCAAGACATACTCGCCTAGCATTGTGTCAAACACAGGACCATCATACTTGAAGCCACACTCCCATAGCCACATTAAATCATATGCTATGTTGTGT
>Ga0208434_1000607_pt1 | contig 16356 bp, 9 predicted proteins | sample 13_taG_FD_184086 | JGI IMG/M metagenome (GOLD analysis project Ga0208434, IMG submission 184086) | Marine viral communities from the Subarctic Pacific Ocean - 13_ETSP_OMZ_AT15268 metaG (SPAdes) (version 2) | ecosystem: Environmental > Aquatic > Marine > Oceanic | place: Pacific Ocean | collected... | reverse complement strand
ATTTTTACACGGATATAGTTTGCAGTTTAAATTTACATTTGGGTGCAATGATCTAGATAATAAAAACTGGGCAGTAGACTTTGGCGGACTAAAGCCACTCAAGGCTTGGCTTGAAGATAACTTTGATCACAAGGTAGTAATTGATAGAGAAGATCCGTTCTTGTATAAGTTCGCAGAACTAGAGAACATGGGCCTAGCAGAAATCACAGTAATGGATGGTGTTGGTGCAGAGAAGTTTGCATATCATGCTTGGAAGTTTGCTGATAACCTAGTGCGTGAAATGTCAAATGGGCGTTGTTGGTGCGAGTCAGCAGAATGTGCAGAGCACGGATCTAACAGTGCAATCTATACACCGTTCACAGTACAGAAAACAACATTTGCTGAATGAACTATGTTGTATGTTTAAAACACGGACACAAGTACGGATTTAAGTATGTAAACAATCTGTACAATATGGTCAAAAGGAATCTCACAGTTCCTTTTGAGTTCGTCTGCTTTACTGAAGATAGTAATGGATTATTACCTAACATAAAAGTTTATGATTTACCTAAAGTAGACGGTATGAGGGGCTGGTGGTATAAACCAATGTTCTTTAACAAAGATCTTCCGATACAAGGCACATTACTGTTTATGGATCTTGATGTAATTGTTTTTAACAATATTGACAAATTGTTTACATACAAGCCCAATAAATTTTGTATCATTAGAGACTTTAATCGTTACGTTAGACCCGATTGGCCTAAAATGAACTCTAGTATATTTCGTTTACAAACAGGTCAACACAGTCATGTGTATGACAATTTTATCTATAATCCCTCACAAGCAACTAAATTACACGGAGACCAAGACTGGATCTATCTACAAACAAAAGATAAAGAATTTGAATTTTGGCCAGATGATTGGATACGCAGTTATAAATGGGAAATGCGTGGTAAGCCTGATATGACATTTATAGGTGGAAGAAGAAACTTTAAAACAATTGGTGAACCTATTATAGAAGAAAATAATAGTATAGCAGTATTTCATGGAGACCCAAATCCAGCAGACTGCCAAGATCCATGGGCTATTGAAAATTGGAGATAATATGGACTTAGCAGTAATCGAAGTAGAACACTACACTGATACCCTGTTTAGAATACGAACTGAGAGGCCGAGAACATATAGATTCACAGCAGGTGAGTTTGTAATGATAGGACTAGAAGGTACACCTAAAAGAGCATATAGTATTTCAAGCGGACCGTATGATGATTATTTAGAATTTTATAGTATCAAAGTACAAGATGGTCCATTAACTAGTAAATTGCAAAATATAAAAATAGGCGATGTGTTAGATGTAGGAGAAAAACCAACAGGTACATTATTACTTGCTAATTTAGAACTAGGTGGACACCTAGTAATGATGGCAAGTGGCACAGGTATTGCTCCATTTATTAGTTTATTACGTGAACCAGAAACATACGACCTATTTGAGAACATTACAGTAACATGGACCACTAGGCTACATGCTGAACAAGACTGCTATAGAGACTTCTTGAATGAGATGCCTATTGAATATATCAGCACAGTTACACAAGAGCCAGCTGAACTACATGGACGTATACAAAAGTTTATGGCAGACGGCACTATAAAGATCGACGATCCTTCGTATCAGCGTATAATGCTTTGTGGAAGTATGGGATTTAACAATGACCTTAAAGATCATTTTAATTTAATAGGATTTGCTGAAGGTAATAAAAAGACCCAAGGCACATTTGTACAAGAAAAGGCATTTGTAGGTTGACAAACTTTAAGAAACGTGCTATACTTGCTATACAATGGTACAAACAACTAAGACAACATCCTGCAAAATATGCATGGTACAACTGTGTACAGTGGGCATGGTCAAACTCAGGCACACACGAACTCGACGGGAATTATAGAAAATGGTAAATTATGGATCTTAAATTTACAACAGCAGGAGACTTCTTGAAACAACAAGAAGTTGTTCAACGCATCGGCTTTGCCTGCAAATACATGCACCCTGATCAAACGCAGAAGAAGAAACTGCTTGAGGAAATTCAACGACCGCTAAATACTCGTAGCACAACAGTACAGTGGCTTAATAGACAGACACGTGATGTTGCTGAAGAACGCTTGTGGGAACTTATGGTTCACAACATTGCGTCATACAAGAGGTTGATTGAATATGTGGGATCTCTTCCACCTGAACTTCGGATGGTTCGACTCGGTTCTGATGTTCTTCCTGTTTATACCCAGCACGAGTGGGCTTATTATTGGCGTAGGCCTGACGTGGTTGCGTACTGTGAGAGAGCGTTCGCAGAAGTCGGTGCCACGGCAAGAGCCCTTGATGTGCGACTATCGATGCATCCAGGTCAGTTCACAGTCCTCGCCAGTGATAACGAAGAAATTGTAGAACGATCAATAGAGGAGTTTGAATATCATGTTAATTGTATCAGATGGATGGGCTATGGCCAATCGTTTCAGGACTTCAAGTGTAACGTACACATCTCAGGCAGACAAGGTCCAGCCGGTATCAAAGCCGCGCTTAAACGTCTCTCACCGGAAGCAAGAAACACTATTACAATCGAAAACGACGAAAACAAATGGGGACTCGACGCCAGCCTTGAGCTTGCAGACGATCTCGCTTTGGTGTTAGATATTCATCATCATTGGTGTAATACAAGAGGAGAATACATTGAACCTACAGATGATAGATTCTACCGTGTTATGGATAGCTGGCGTGGTGTTCGTCCTGTTATTCACTATAGTGTTAGCAGAGAAGATATTCTTTCCGGTCACACAAAAACACAAAGACCAGACTTTGCAGCACTTGAAGAACAAGGATTCAAGAAAGGCAAACTAAGAGCACACAGTGATTACTATTGGAACACTGAAGTAAATGACTGGGCATTGAGCTTCTTAGACTATGCAGATATTATGTGCGAGAGCAAGTGTAAGAACTTAGCAAGTATTGACTTGTATAAATATTACAAAGGAAAAGATAATGAGTTTCAACTTAAAGAGCATGTACGGACGAAGCAAACCGACCCAGACCCAATCATCATCTGATAAGAATCCTAATCGTGTAGCAGGTGGACTAAAAGCACAAGGTGTTGATACATTTGAAATGCTAGGTGAAGACGGAGCAGTACAAAAAATTCCAACACATGCATATGTACAAAGTCTAGAAGAACAAATTAGAAAACAACGTGCCGCAATGGCAGTGCTTGAGCGTAAACTAGCAAGACAAGGAAAATCTTTAGAAAGTTTAGAAACGTTTATTCGTTCACGATAAGTACTATGCAATGATAAAAATTGAAAAAAAGTATGTATTAAAACCTCTAAGTATGAGATCTATGGTTGTACATAATGACCAGTCTATACACGAATGGTTAGATTATTATCTAAAATTTCAAGATCAAGAGCAAGGTATAGTAAAAATAATAGACTTTGACCACAGTAATTCGCAGATGAAAATGGAAAAAGTACGTGGTATTAATCTTGCAGATACTGAAGCTGTAGCAACACTACCAAGAGAAGTTAGAAGAGATATAGGTTCTCAAATTATTACTTTGTACGGAAGAATGCAGAAATGGACTGTTAATACACATGAAATATTTTTTCATAAGGATTTTAACACTTCAAACATAATGTATAATCCTAAAACAAAACTTATAAAACTTATTGATCCTGATAGCTTTCAAGTTTTACAACCCTATAAAATAAACTCGGTATATCATGGTGCATTTATTGATACACTATACGCAATCAAACAGTGGGAAACTTTATAAAAGGAGAAGAAACAATGATTAAAAAATGGATAAAACACAGATTAGATGAACGCACATCGTGGGATGGTGCTGTACTAATCGCAGTTGGCTTAGTTATTCTAATAGCAGGTCCATTTGCTAAGTTAGCTGCATATGGTGCCATTGCATATGGTGCTTGGACTATCTGGAAAAAAGAGTAAATATATATAGGAGAGAGTATAATGAAATATCAAACTTTGCTCTTTGCAGGTTTATTGACACTACTACAATCTCCTGCAAATGCACAAGAAGCTAAGACATTTTTTACAAAACAGCCGTGCGCCCCGTTTGCAGAGATGTTGAAGACACCTGCCAAGTACGGAGAGTCAATGCTGTTCACAGGTACTGGACTACAATTTGGTGTACAAGGTAACCAGCCATTTACAGGAGGCATGTTCTTCTTTACAAATCAAGACACAGGCACTTGGACAATGTTAAGTGTATACGGCGATGGTTATGCCTGTATGGTAGCGAACGGCAGAGACTTTGCACCTTATGCAGGTGGGCAACCAGACTTTGATAACGCAGTTCCAGAGAAAGACGGACTTTAAAGTTTACTTATAGTTAATTCACTACTGGCAGATACTGTCCATATCTGCTTCTTAGTAACGCCCATCTTTTGAGCAAATCTTTTACTATCGCAGTTCTTACATACGTGAAAGTAAGAATTGCTTAACCGCTTAGGATCCATGCTTCCTCTTGTGCGTTCAAACTCAGTATCACAACAATCACACCTAAACACACATATAGTCTGTTCACGCTTGTAGGTGTGTTCCTTGCCGGTTTTGCTTTTGCGAATGTGCCGGGTTTGCTTTTTAAATTCTTTTATAAACATAACTATATTTACATTAAGATTATAAAACAATACGATAAATATTAAAAAGGAACACTATGAGCATACTAACTTTAACTCCAGCAGCAGAGAAACAAATTGATCTTCTAAGTGAAGAAAACGACTGTTATGGCATTACACTAAACATCAAGGGAGGTGGATGTGCTGGGTTTGAATATGAATGGGGAACTATTGCTAGTCCAACAGATTTAGAGAAAGATGACGAAGTAGTAAAGACAGCAAGCGGATGTGCATTTGTAGTCGGAGCACATAGTTTAATGTTTCTTATAGGAACAGAAGTAGATTACGTAAAAAGTTTAGTTGGATCTAACTTTGAGATAAAAAATCCTAATGCTCATTCATCATGTGGATGTGGTGTTAGTGTAAATTTTGATATAGATAAATTAGCCGTACCGGCTATATAGGAGTTTAAAATGGCAATTGAAATTGTAGATATTGGTGTAGAAGGTAATGACGGCACAGGTGATAGTATTCGTCAAGCATTCCAAAAAGTAAATAACAACTTTAACACATTATTCGGAGTATTTGGATTAGGTGGAAGTATTAGTTTACTTGGGTTAGATGATACTGATACTACTGCCGAAACTAATGGTGTATTAATTTGGAACGATGATGTTGCAGATCCAAAAGTTGTTTATAAAAGATTTGTAGGCGAAGGTGGTATTAGTATTGACACTACCGGTGATACTATTAAGTTATCAAATACAGCTTCAGTTGTTTCTAAAGATTTATCACCTGAACTAGCAGCAGAAGTTAAAGTAGCAGGTATTGCTGCATATACAGATCCAGTTAACAATAAATTACTTGCGAAGAATTTTGAAAATACTGATCCTACTAATACCGGCTTACTTGATTCTTTTAGAGCAACACACGGCCAGGATCAAATTGACATTGATGCAAGTAATTTATTAATAACAAAAGGCTTTGGTGATCAAGAATATATAAACTTTGACGGCGACTCAATGACAGGGCCACTGGTTATTCCGTCAAATACTGGGTATACTGAATGGGCCGGAGCAGTAGCTTACCCAATAGGAACTATTAGATCTCGTTCAGGAAGTTACTATAAAGCAAATCAAGAAATACCTAATACTCAAAATTTATTTGATGTATTACAGTGGGACTTATTAGGCACTGTTGGATCACAAGCTATACGTTTTAACGAGGCAGTAAAACGTACTGGTGACAATATGACCCCGGGTGCAATATTGAATCTAGGTGATCACCCTGGAACTTTTGCAGGCTTAGGTAATGACGGTGCACCAGACGATTTACAAGCAGTAACAAAATTATATGTTGACCGAAGTAGTTTCTTTTCAGGTAACAATATTTTTGTAAGTACTAAAGGCGATGATAGTCAAAGAACCGCACCTCCAGGTAAGGAAGGTAGATCACAATCTACTGCATTTGCTTCTATTAATGCAGCAGCAAGAGAAGCAGATGAAGAAATTAAAATTAGTGAAGTACAACCTGGTCCATATCTACAGACTATAACTGTTGACAACGGAAACGCTAATAGTAATGTGCAAGATGCAAACTGGGTAACAACGAGCTACCCTATTGCAAAACAATTGTTAGAAAATAATTTAAGATTTATAACAGAAGAAGCTCTAGCATGGGTTGCTAATCAAGTTGCAACTACTACAGAAAGTCCAGCTAATCCAGAAGTTACAGCAAACTTCTTCTTGTTTGATTTTAATCAACAAGAATGGCGTGCAGATATTACAACTGCATTATCAGCTATACTATTTGATTTAATTAGTAGTGACGGAGTATTAGCAAACGATCAAACAGTATTAACAGCATTAAAACTTCGTAGAAATCATAGACGTGAAAGTTTACAATGGAATGCTACAATTAACTTTGCTAAAACAAGACTTGAGTTTGTATTCTCTAATACACTTATTGATGCCGGTAATGTATTCCAAACACCTGCAACACCCGGAGACGTAACTTCCTTACCATACGTACAGTTTATCGGAGCACAAGATGCTGAGGATGCAATATCAGATCATATATTAGGTGATCTTGGTGTTGATAACCCATTATTTGATATATTAGAAAATGCTATGAATCAAGGATTGCCTTATACTAAAGCATTAAATGTTGTTGAAGGTGCGCAATATCTATTAGAAATTACAGACGGGTCAGCAGTATCAGTTGACCAAGGTATTGAACAAATTGATCCGAATAGTTCTGTAACAACAACTGACTTACTACCGGGTAAAGTAATACGAGGTAGAACAAGTGGTGCTGTTGGTAAACTTATTTCTTATGATAGAACTGGCGACAACGACGATTTATATCTACAACTATTAGAACCTGTTGAATTTATAACAGGAGAAGAAATTGAATACGGTAACTTTGTTAAGACTGCACAAATTACAATCTTCATTGAATCAGGTGAATACTTTGAAGAACTACCAATTCGTGTTCCGCCAAATGTAAGTATCAAAGGTGACGAGTTTAGACGTAGTTTAATTTATCCAAAACCAGGCGGAAGTACCAGTCCGTATACAGCATCGTTCTTCTATAGAGATCCAGTAAATGATAATATAAGAACAGTTGATTACTACGGTGCAAGTATCAAAACTGATTTAGCCGGTACTCCGACACTAACACCTAACGAAACAGCATCAGGCTATGAAAGAACATCTGTAATAACATTTAGTAGTGGTACAGTTCCGTCAAGTTGGGTTGGCTCGTTTATTGTTATTACAGGAGGAACAAATGAAGGTGCTGAAGCATATGTAAAAAGCGTAGACGGAAGTACAGCAACAGTTATAATAACAACTCCGTTTTTAAACACAAATGCAAATGCAAACACAGAATTTGAAGTGTATGCTTGTAACCCATATGGGTTCCATTACTTAGTAGATCCTTCCAAGCCAAGAGATGTCAGCACATTGTCAACTACAAATCGAGGCGGATATGATACTGCAAGTGACTTAATTAAAGCGAATAGAAGTTTTATAATTGCTGAAGTGTTGGCATACATGAATACAAATTTTGCAGGTTATACTGATCCTGGAGTATTGAGAAACAGAATAGGAAATATGGTTGATAACATTGCTGACGATCTTGTTGCAGGATTTGATTCAGGAACATTAAAAGCACAAAAAACTTTCTGGCAAACACCTACAATTACGTCACAGGCTACTGACAGTAATAATATTATACAATGGACCAAACAGGTTCTAACAGCAATACTTAATAACGATCCATCGTATGTTGTTCTAAACACAACTGATACTGTTAGAGTTGTTACATCAGTTAATGGAGAAGACGGTACTGTAGGTATTACAACAGCACTTGTTGATCTAGCATGTTATTGGTACGACAATGTAGCAGACATATTACGTCAAACATATAACCCAGCTAAAGATAACTCAGTGCTTGATGTACTGTTGCTAAACGATTCAACTGTTGTAAGAAATATAACAGGTGCTCGTCATGGCGGGTTCTTAGAAGTTATGGATCCTGAAGGACAAATACTTACAAGATCTCCATATACACAAACTTGTACAAGTAGTTCAAAATCGTTTACACCATTTAGAGGCGTTGAGAAAAAATTCCGCGGCGGTATGTTTAATGATGGCTATGTAAGTAATATGCAAGTAACAGTTACAGGTCAAAGTGTTTCAGATGGAGGCGGCTTTAGACAAATAACAGTCAGCGCCGGTGGCATTACAGGCGGCCTAACATATAGAAAACCGCAGACACCATTTCCATTTTATTACGGTGGTGAAAGATTTACAGTTGACAGTATAAGTGATTATAATGCAGACAACGGAACAGCAGTTTTATATCTCAACGAAACTACACCTTGGACTGGCGGAACAAGTACCGACGTAGTATTACAAACTGCTGGTAATAGAAGTTTATTAGGCAATGACTTTACACAAGTTAACGACATGGGCTATGGCCTAGTTGTCACAAACAACGCACTTGCTGAAATGGTTAGTGTATTCACATACTATTGTCATATTGCATATCTATCACATAACGGTGGTCAAATTAGATCGCTTAATGGGTCTAATGCTAATGGTAAGTTTGGATTAGTTGCAGCTGGTAGAGACCCAGACGAAATTCCAACGCCAGTTGTAATAAGAGATAATACTACACAAAGTTGTCAAATTTATAATGTTGATACTAAAATAGAATTAGATGGCATTACATTGAATAATGTCAAAGGACAAACAGTAACACAAGGTGCAGTAACTGGTACTGTTGCGTTTACTTTAGCAAACAGTGATACTATCTATCTTGAAAATGTTACTGGCGGCGTGTTTATTGACGCAGATTTACAATTTGATACAACAGGTGCAAATACAACAGTTACAGCAGCACAAGTATTAGGTATTGTAAAAGACGGATTTACATCTAATCAAAACGATGCGTTCTGTTTTGCTTTTGACTTTGCTACACGCCCACAGAACGGCAGTGAAATAAGTTTATACCATTCCGACCTTGATAGATATGTTACATACACTATTGTAAATGCAAGTGACGAAGATCCAGTGTTTGGACCATTTGGAAGTATTGCAGGTAGCAGCGGTGGAACATATGATAGAGACAATGTCATCTATAGATTAAACTTTACTGCTGGTATTGGTGGTTCGGATGATAATAAACTAAAACAATTTTTTACACATGGTACAACAGCTACATTCCATAACAGAAGCACACACGTTATAAAAGAAGATGTAACAGATCCAATAGCAATTGATAAACTTGTAATCCGACCAAGTACTGCTATTGTATTTGACGACTTGCCTAACACAACTGGTAGAACAATCAACTTCCAATTAATTGAAGGCACATCACCAAAAGAAATTACAACACGTTTTGACACAGGGCTAAACATATTTACTATGACTGTTGCCCTTGCTGGTATTGGCTCAGGTATTGGCGAGCAAGGCGACAGTGCTTTAGCAGTTGCAAAACTATCAGCAACAGTGTTAGAAGATATTAGCAATGCTACAACAGCTGGAAACAATTTTGTTTTTGCTTGGGAAGGTAGATTACACACAATTACTACAGTAGACACAACTAATGTAGCATTTGATGTTGTTAACTTTACTGATGTTGGCGGCACAAATGATATTAGTTTTGACGACGATACAAGTAGAACATATAGTGCTACCGGACTTGCATACACTACTAATATAGGTGCTGGCGCAGGACCGGTTATTAGAGCAGGGTTACAAGCTACCAGTGAAGCAGACGTTAGTATTAGAATTAGTACTAACCGTGCTACATCACATGACTTCCTTGATATTGGTACTGGTGGCTACAATCAAAGTAACTATCCAGAACAAATTTACGGTATACCGTCAGACGAAAATTCACCTGTAAGTGGAAGTGGCGTAGTTGACGATCAAGGTGTTAATCCAAAAGCACAAGTACAAGAAAGATCAACAGGACGAGTATTCTTTACAAGTTCAGACCAAGACGGTTTCTTCCGTGTAGGTAAATTCTTTAGTGTTGACCAAGGTACTGGTGAACTTGACTTTGGAGGCAGAATTAGCTTTACACAAGTTACAGGATTAGGTTTCGAATCAGGTGGCGCTGTTGTAAGAGAGTTTAGTACAGACGGTAGTTTTTCTAATCCAAATCACGAAACAGTTCCAACTGAGTTGGCTGTTAACACATATTTGAACAGACGTTTAGGTGTAGACAAGAATGGTACTGCAATTGGTGCTACCAAAATTGGCCCAGGATTTGTTCCATTAGATGGCGGCGATGATTTCCAAATGACAGGAAATCTAAATGTAGGACTTAATACTATTACAAACATCTTTACGCCAATTGATACTGGACCTAATGCATCTCCAGATGATCACGCTGTAAACAAAGGATATGTATTATCAAAAGTTAGTAATAGTAATACTTTAGATAAGATTTGGCAATTTGAATCTGATAACACTGTTCCTGCAGACTCTACAGATATTATGTTTGCAACTGGAGGACTACGTTTATTCTTAACAGAAGATACCGGAGCAGGTTTCCAAGTAGGTGATGTATTTAGAGGCGGTGGTGTTCCGATAGACGACGATGGTGACCCAGGAACTCCGCCAGTAGTTGTAACAGGCAATGTTACTTCTAAAGGTGTAGTTATAGATAGAGGATCATTCTTAGGTGCAAACGGTATTACATACGTTCTTATAACTTACGGAAAAGTTGAAGATCCTGCAAATCCTGGAACATTCTTTGATACAGTGTTTTCAAATACTGACGGACAACTTACACAACAAACACTTGTTGGTAGTGTATACGAAGACTCCGTTGGAGCAGTGACAGGTATAGTATCTGACATCAATACCGATGGCGCATATGACGAAATTATTCTTGGAAAACAGGAAACTGGAAGTGTAAGAGATATTCAAATTGATCTAAGTAGAGTACCATCTGGTGCAACATACACTACAACTATTAAAGATGATCGAATTCTTAATAGAATGGTCAACTCAAACGCAGGCATAATACAAAGTAAATTAAACATGGAACGTGCTGGTGTGCTTACTGATAGTACTGGCCTGGAAGGATTTACTCTTGAAGATACCGGGCAGGCAAATAGAGGTCTTGCAGCATTTGAATACGAAAGTTTTGCTGAAGATGTTCTTATAAGAACAGAAACAAGTGCTACATTAGTAGCAGGCGATAAAATTACTAATGCTGGCGGAAGTTTAGGTTATGTTGTTTCATCTGTAACAAACTCTACATCATTTAAGATAAGAACTTCTGATACATTTGCAGTAGGCGAAACATTAATTGTAAATGACGCTGTATCAACATTAGTTATTATAGCTAACGATCCAAATAATAATTTGTACGGAGTAGAAAGAACTGGCTTTATTAATATAAAAGACAAGTCACTAAGTTACGATAAATTCTTACCATTAGCAGCTGACTCGTTAATTGGTAATAACACAGATGCTACAGCACAACCTGCCAATGTTACTATGGAAGACACATTAAGAACTGGATTAATTAATTTAGGAATTACTGAAGATTCTGGTAATGTTAATCCAGACCAATATAATGTTGCTGTAATTAATTATGATGATAATTCAACATTAAGATCTGTAGAAACTATACCAGCAAGTGCAGGCGATCTTGCAAACGGATTTGTACTAAGAGACGGTAATGGTTATATTGTTACTACTGGAGTAAAATTATCCGAAAGTGGTGCAGTTGTTATGTATCTCGATGGTGACCAATTAGTACTAAACAATAATAGTGTAACAAATGGTCAAATACTAACAAGTGCATCTGGAGAAACACAAGAGATAAATGGGGTGGACACAGAATATCCACTTAAACTTGCTACATCTGGCAATATAGAAGTTGGTGATATTACCAGAGGTACAAGTGAAGAAAGTAATTTCCATTCAGCAAGTGCGTATGGCTCAGCTGGCGGCGGTGCTGGCGGAACTGTTGAGAAGAGTGCATTGGCTTCACGTTGGATTTATAGTTCATTCATTGAAGCACCAGACGAAAAAGACTTATCAAGTACAGGTATAGCAATAGGTGCAGGCACAGGATTTGACGATGCTGGCACAACTGCTGTTGGTAATTCAAAAATTAGTATTGTTACCGGTGGCGGCGTAAGAATTACTACAAATGATAACGATACAAGTATTACTAACAGGCTTATAACTGAAAATCAAGAAACATTATTTAATTATAAATCAGGTGATGCTCAAGGTATTATACATTCTTTCTATAAAGATAGATCAGACAATGCAGGATCAAGTGCAGACGGTGATCAGATTTACATTGCAACATTTAGTCAAGAAGATGAGCAAGAAGTTAAAAGAAGATTTGCATCTATTGAAGTAACTGCAAAATCTACAGATGCAACAGTGTTAGGTACGCAAAGTAAAGGCCAAATAACATTTAGCACATTAGCTTCAACTGGAAATGGAAGTAATAGTACACCTGGTTCAGAAGTATTAACTCAACAAATGATAATTGACGATGAATCAATTCAACTAAAAGCAAAAAATATAGACATTGGTGACGGAACTGCTGATATCGTTAGTGTAAACGGTCGTTTTGATACAGGACTTATTCCAAGTTCTTCCGCAGTAGGCAGCTTAGGTTCAAGCACACTACCATGGAATGAATTACATATAAATGGTAATATTGAGCCAGACAGTGATCAAGCATCTGGAAGTAGTGAGCAGGATCTTGGAACAACAGGTAGAAAGTTTAGAACAGCATATGTTCAAACTCTTTCAGCAGGCGGTAACAATGTAGCAGGAAACATAGAAGGTGACTGGTCATTAACTTCGGGTAGTACATTACATGCTACATATGCTGACTTGGCAGAAAAATATACAGCAGATAATTCATACGAACCGGGTACTGTATTAGTACTGGGCGGAGAATATGATGTTACAACAACCACTACTAAAGATGATCACAGAGTTGCAGGAGTAGTATCTACAAATCCTGCATTTATTATGAATGAAAATCAAATAGGTGATAACGTTGTTGACATTGCATTACAAGGACGTATACCTTGTAAAGTAATTGGAATCGTTGAGAAAGGCGATTTACTCGTTACGAGTGCAATGCCTGGATATGCTATTGTTAACAATGATGCAAAACCAGGTAGAGTAATTGGTAAATCTTTAGAAAATAAAGGCTCTCAAGATAAGGGAGTGATAGAAATAATGGTAGGCAGAACATAATTTTGCGTTCTGATAAATACTAAAAATAGATAGGATATTCACTAATGGCAAATAGATTTCCACTTGTAATTGATACTACAAACGAAAACAAAATTTCAGAATTACCAACAGGTGACAATTTAAATTTAACTGGGAGTGACATATCAGCAGTTAATGACATATATGTTTCCGGTACAATTTTTACAAACACCGGTGAAGCATACAATACATTTAGTGGCGATTACAATGATCTTGCAAACAAGCCAGTTTTGTTTAGTGGCGATTATACAGAATTAGCAAATAAGCCAACTATACCAGGAGTATTAACAGATTTAAATATTCTTGATGGCTTAGACGGACAAGTATTAACAACTGATGGTAATGGTAACTTTTCGTTTGCCGAAAGCACAGTTAGTAACTATAACGACTTAGTAAATAAACCAGTAATACCTGCAACACTCATTGACTTAGGTATACAAGACGGCGGCGTAAATCAATACTTAAAGTCTAACGGTAATGGAACATATGAATTTGATACACTAAGTGCAATTCAATCGTATACTTATAGTGCTAATCAAATGGCAACTATTGCAGCTGACATGGTTCTTATTCCAGGCGCTGGACAAAATTTAAAAATTAATAGTGCTACCAGTTTAGTTTTACCAGTTGGTGATACATTGGCACGTGGAGTAGATCTACGAGGCGGAATTAGATTTAATACAGAAGGTGGCGTATTTGAAGGTTACGATGGCACTAATTGGAGAGGCTTAGGCGGCGTAGTTGATGTTGACCAAGATACATTTATTAGAGCAGAAGCTTCGTCAGGGTCCGACGAAGATACAATTCAATTCTTTACTGGCGGCCAAGGAAGTGCAACACTATCGTCAACACAGTTTGCGTTAGATTCAAATGTTGATACAATACTTCAAGCAACAACAGCAACAACTACTTCAACAACAGGTGCGTTGACTGTTGCTGGTGGCGTAGGCATCGCAGGCGGCATAGTAGTAGACGGTACTGTTAAACAAACAGATACAACTCAAAGTAATTCTACAGTAACAGGAGCACTAACTACAGCAGGCGGAGCAGGCATTGGAAAAAATCTTTATGTAGGTGGTAACAGTGTAGTTGGCGGTAATCAAACAATACAAGGCAATGTTAATGTAACAGGACTAATATCAGTTGAAGGAGCATTTGTTTTAGGACAGGCTGCGGAACCAAGTGCAGAATTTAATGCTACTATTGCTTCTGATATTATACCAGGATTAAATGACACATATGATTTAGGTAATAATTTACTTAAATGGCGTCAAGTAAATGCAAGTAGATTAGACTTAGATTCAATTAGAATTGACGACGATACTATTAGCGTAACTAACACTAATGCAAGTCTTATCCTAAGACCAGCCGGAACTGGCAATGTAGAAATAGATAGCGATCAAGGATTGATATTACCATTAGGTAATAACGCATCAAGACCTGCAGGCACAATAGGTATGGTTCGCTTTAACTCAGAAGATACAATCTTTGAAGGGTACGATGGTATTGCTTGGGGATCATTAGGCGGTGTTAAAGACGTTGACCAAGATACATATATCAGTGCAGAAACTTCACCAGGTGCTGACAATGACGAACTTAGATTTTATACACAAGATAATTTAAAAGCAACACTAAGTGATACACTTTTTGATGTTGATGTTGATACTCAAATTAATCAAATACAATTAAGTGGAAACACTATTAGTACATTTGCAAACGACGACGATATCAATATTACTCCAAATGGAACAGGAGAAGTAGTTACTCCAAGTCTAACTGTTAGTGACTTAACAGACACAAGAATAACATTTAGTGGCACAAACGGATCACTTACTGATAGTGCAAATTTAACATACGATGGTTCTAACTTAGAAATTACTGGTAATGTAAAACCACAAACTGATGCAGCAGGCGATTTAGGTACTGACTCAGAAAGATGGGCAGCAGCATATATCGATAGTATACAAGTTACAGACAATGTTACAATTAATGATTACACTATGCCAACAGCAGACGGTACAGTAAATCAAATAATGAAAACTGATGGTGCAGGGGCTGTTACATTTGCTAATCCAGATGCGTTTGGCGGCAACCGTGTTTATGTAAGTAAAGCACTTGGTAGTGACGACAATGACGGTATTACAGCACCAACAGCAACAATCAAACGTGCAGCACAGATTGCAACAAGTTTGGTTTATACTCCAACAACAACTGATCCTACAACTGAAACAGAAACAGCAGCACTAAGAGCAGCAGCACAAACTATCGCAGATGCTACAATAGTTTGGATCAACTCTACATACCCATCCTTAACATACAATCAAGCAAAATGTAATAGAGATGTAAAAGAAATTATCGACAGTGCAATTTATGATTTGCGCTTCGGCGGTAACGCAAGAAGTGTTACAGCAGGTAAATTTTATTATGATGCAAACGGAAACACTTATATTAGTGGACAAGTTACAGAAACAGCAGCAGCAGTAGGATATGCTAAATCACTTGCTGTTACATACTTGACAGGATCAAGAGCAACAGCAATAGGTGCAAGTTTTGATATTGTATCTGATATAATTACAAGTTTAGGTGCAGCGCCAACTGAAGTTTATTCAACAAATATTACTAAAAACCAAATTACTATTCAAGTTGCAAGCGGCGACTATACTGAAGAAACATTTATACTTGCAGACAACGTATCACTTATAGGTGATAACTTGCGTAGAGTTATTATTCGTCCTGCAGTCGCACAGCAAGATGGTGTAAGAGTACGCAACAGTTCATATATAACTGGAGTAGTATTTAGAGACCACTTAGACGGTGCAGGTATTCCAGACTTTACACATAGATTCTGTATAAGTTTTGACAGTCCTTTTGATACATCAGTATCAAGAGCAGGATATACAAACTTAACAGTTGAAAAAGCAGTTATCTTTACATCACCATATGTACAAAACTGTTCTGTTATTTCGTTTATTGG
>Ga0208434_1000603_pt1 | contig 16379 bp, 27 predicted proteins | sample 13_taG_FD_184086 | JGI IMG/M metagenome (GOLD analysis project Ga0208434, IMG submission 184086) | Marine viral communities from the Subarctic Pacific Ocean - 13_ETSP_OMZ_AT15268 metaG (SPAdes) (version 2) | ecosystem: Environmental > Aquatic > Marine > Oceanic | place: Pacific Ocean | collected... | reverse complement strand
CATCACTATACTCACTACCATTTAGATTACCAAACAAACCAAAATCAAAATGTGATTTTGTTTCTGTTGGTTCGCCCTCACTATCAACACCCTCGTTGTGTGCAAAATAAAAACATTTATCTTTTGCAACAACATCACAAGGTTGACCATATTTCTTTTTGAAAGAACGCAACACCGAAACATCTTCTGTTGGATATGCTCTCTCAACAACTAACTTTGCAAGTTCACTTGCATATTTATAGTGATGATCTACACTCTCTCTTGCTTGAAGAAATGCCTCTCGTTCTTGAGTGTCCTCGTTCTCAAAGACATCTTTTATTTTATTAAAGAGTTTGTTTCTTAACTCTGTATTCATTCTTATTTTTGACATTTTGACCTTTCTGTTAATTAATTTTTATTTTTTTAATTTACACTATTGACAAATAATGTCAATAGGATTATATGGGAATATCAGCTTCATTTGTGAGTTTATCGCTGAACATAACTATAAACTCTCGGGGTGCTGACCCCTGGTCCATTTTATATGAGCCCTGTCCGGACGTTAAACAATTGTCACCGGGCTCTTCACTGGGATGGACCTGGGATCAGTATCGGTGATCGATGAGTTCCCACGATAAGCTTATAGCTCGCAAGGTTGTAAGGTTCCAGAAATGGCGTGGAGGAAACGTACAAGCCGAGCTGATCCCTGATCCAAGTGGATAGAGGCACAACGGTAAGCAGAAACTCTATCTGAGAATGTTGTGTTGCGCGACTTGGATCTGGGATCAGTCATTGTTGACTGTGAGAATAAACACTAGAACACGGGTGAAGATAACTGGGGTACCGGTCCAGTGAGACTAGATAACTAGCGATCTCTAGGCCCCGCGTAGCATAGTGACTGATCAATTCAAAAAAATTCCAATCTGTTAGGGATATGGGTTCAAGCTCTCAAGCTTGGACCCAAGCTTTTTGGGGTGGGCCCCTCCCTTATAATTTCAAGCGTATACCACCACCCCCAGCCACCGTCCAAGTGTATAGGATTTTCTGAGATATGTCAATAAGTTTATTTGCATAAAAGTAAAATAAATTTGTTGCAGCTGGTGCGGGCATATGGTATATTATGGGATATTAATCTAACAGAGAAAGGACCTCAAATGCGTACAGATCGTAAAAAAGATTTGGACAAATATTACAACGACCACCTGAAGCTGCACATCGTGCGGAGACTGATGATGGTGACTACCTGGAGCGAGATCAAGGGCATCCAGTCCGCGGTCTATGAAGCTTTGGACCGGGAGGACAAAGCCGAGCAGGCGGAGCGCGAGGCGTTCGAAGCCTGGAAGAAAACTGGCGGCGCTGGTGAGTAGGCGTCCAGGAATTCCAATGGCCCGGGTTTACCTGGGCCATGCTAGATGGCTAGAGGATCAGGGCCCGAGCTACAAGGCGCAAGCGGTGGACTGTAGGAATCAGGCCGCAAGCTTGACACGTTTAAATTATAATGTTATAGGAATTTATAGGAGAAAGAATCATGAATATAAAAGAAGCTAAAAAAATAATTGTATCATTATCGAAGCCTGACAAAATGCCGGGTTTTGCTTATGGTATACCAGCAGCGGAATGCAAGACGGGATCGAAGCTTAGGCTAATTCCTAACAGCGTTTGCGCTGGCTGCTATGCATTAAAAGGTAACTATGCGAGATTCCCGGCCATCGTACAAGCACAGTATAAAAGATTGGAATCGATTCAGGACCCACGCTGGGTAGAAGCTATGGCCGTAGTGATAAGCTCTCAAGCTGTTAGCAAACATAAAGTTTTTAGATGGCATGATTCTGGCGACGTCCAGGACCTGGACCACCTGAACAAGATCTATGAAGTATGCAGGCTCACGCCTGATATGCAGCACTGGATGCCAACGCGTGAAGCATGGATCAGGGACCACCTGGAAGATTGTCCAAAAAATTTGATTATTAGATTATCAATGACAATGGTTGATCAGGCAGCAGCTGGAAGCTGGCCGCACACATCGACGGTAGTTACCAGCGGCAGGACTTGCCCGGCCCCGGATCAGGGCGGCCAATGTGGTGACTGTCGACAATGCTGGTCAAATGATGTAAGCAACATTGCATACGGTAAACACTAAACATGACCCACGTTTTTAAACATCCAAAATTTTATGAAGAGCTCAGGAAGGAGGAGCGCAAGCTCGCAAGCGCTCAAGCACCCAAGCTTTCGAACCAACCCACGCAGGGTTCAAGCCCACAAGCCAAGGGTTCAAGCTTCAAGCCTAAGTCCACAAGCTCCAGGATCCGAGCACCAGGGTACAAGCGTACAAGCTGAGGGTCTGGGTCACAAGCAACAAGGATAAATGTATTCAAATTATGTTTCACGTGAAAGCTAATTTGGTGGGGTGAAAAGCGTACTTTGTTAACTAATGTTAACTTCAATTCAACAGTGAAAAACTTACCAAAATTATTATAACCCAATAGATCGGGAGTACCCAATAAGCTACGGTTTTCCAGTCTTGTCCAACTAATTTTACTTTTAATTCCTTTAAGCTCACGCCACAAATCCTTCTCTAATTTTATCAAGTTAACCTCTTAGAGTTTGCCGACGATTTTACCCATCTTCCAAGTACCACCAAGAGACGTACCTTTTATATTTATTCTGTGCGTGTCTCTATCACCAATCATACGATTCTCCAACAACTGAATTTCAGATACATCTAATTTTTGTCCATTAGGCATTTCAATCTGAACTCTTGCGTTCTGTGCTTGTGGTGATGTTAGAAATTTGTTTAAAACTATAGCTAATTCTTTTCCTGTCATGACTTGTGTTTATATAAGATATTATGTATAAAGCAAGTATGAGTCAAGATATTGTCAAAAAGAAGGCGGCTTACCCAACTGAACTTACAGAAATGCAACGTAGATTTTGTGAGTATTTAATTATGAATGAGGGTAGAACTACTAGAACTGAAGCGGCTATCCACGCTGGGTATAGTCCTAAGTCTGCAACACAAGAAGCAGCAGGGCTAATTCAGAATCCTAAGATTCAAAAATATATACAACATAGATCAAACGAAGTTAATAGAGCATTTACTGTAACTAAAAACAATTATGTAAGACGTCAACAGGTATTATCGCAAGCTTTAGTAGAGCAGGGTAAGATAAAAGATGCGGCTCCATTTGAGCAATTAATAGGTAAAGCTACAGGACAATTCGTAGAAACACACTTACATGGCAATTTAAGTGACATGGCCAAAGAAGAAAAGCTTGATGAAATAAAAAGATTAAAGACTTTACAGCAAGAACGTCTTAAGATAGCATCAGACAAGTAATTTAGTTAACTTAACCACACACCCTTTCGGGAAAACATTCCTATCAGAAAATGAAACATCTTTATCTTCATATGACGCGAACGTCCAAATACATTTGGAAGTTTTTTTATAAATGTATGCATGTGTTATCATTTTGCTGCATTCGAATTTATCAAATTCTTCGGCTGATGCATGCCCCGCATCACCAGTTATATCAATCCATTCTATCCGATAAAAATAATAAGTCTTCTGACCAATCTTAACGTGTCTGTATTTTGATTTCTTCTTTTTAGGCATAGTCCAGGTATATACTCCTCTCAATGATTTTTAAATTTAAAAATGCAAATCATATGTGCGCGTCCCTTATTTTGTTGGTATTGCTAGCTTTTTGAACTTTTGTATCTTTTGTAACCAATTGTATCCTGCTCTAGGATACAAATTTGAGCGAATAAGTGTTGGTATATAACACTTCTGGAATTTGTACCAATTGTAACCACTTTTAAAAAATATTTTTTTTATTTTTTGTTTTTGTTTTGAAAAGGGTATACAAAGGATACAAATGAAATTAGCCAATGATTTACTATACTTTTTCATCATTTTTTGTATCTTGACCCTTTTTTGCCTGGGTACAATTTTGATGATATTGGTCTACTTTCTTCAAGAATGCGTGCTGATACCTTACGAATTCACGTCCAGACACTTCAAACTTCTGAAACATAAAATCTTTAGTGCACATTAGAATGATTCCAGACTGTATTTTGGTGCCATAAACATAATTATGGGCCATGCAATACGCTCCCAGCTGCTCAAAATAGTCCTCAATCCACTCTCTACGTTTCGGTTTATTTGATTGTTTGAAGTCCATGATCGCCGGTTGGCCGTCATAGATTCCTACAACGTCTGTTGCACCTGCGTATAGTCCTGGATAGTACAATGTCACCTCCTGGCCCCATACTTCGTCCAGGTCCTTGAGCCCTGATTCTATAATCTTGTGTGCCATTTTCTCGGCCTGTTCACCGAGAGGCGTTAGGTCCTTGTGCCCCGAGCCGTCAATGTGTGCTTCAAGGAAGCGGTGCATTGCCGTGCCACGCTCGGCTGCCAAGTCTCGCGCTATGTCTGCGGTCTTCGGACCAAGGCGCTGTCTCCATGCTTCTAGAGATGCTTTCTTCTCGTCCGACTGACACGCGGAAAGGATCGTCGTTACCGACGGAAGCTTCTCCTCGCGAATATCATAGTGTCGTTTACCACCAACCAACGTACGCATTGATCTAGGATAGTCGTATAGTCTATTAAATTTATAACTCATTCCATTTCATCCATCATCTGTTTTAAACTTTTACTGTCAAAGTAATCGTCTTTCTTCTTGTTCTTAATCACTTGTGACTTAAACTTAGAGGTCCTTACCTCCTTTGCTACAGGATTAAATATTCTTGCATAACCTTCATCATAAGCTTTGTTAGACGGTCTAGATCTACCGTCCCATTTTTCTTTTTTTGTAGCCATAGCCTTTCTCCCTGTTGCCATATAATTTAAGCCATGACCATGATGTCAAGGCCGTTGAATAGTGATATATCTTCTCTAAGAAATACTTAATCATCTTCTGTCTTCTGTTTTATTACTCTTAAAAAACGTATTACCCTTGTGTTGTGCTATTTCTATTTCAAACCCACAACCAGACTCACAATAACCAGATAAGATTAAACCGTCTCTACGACCGGACGGATTCCTACCATGACCTGTCACATTCTTAACTTTAGTTGACATTTCTCTCATATCAACTGTTGTATGTACGTGTTCGTCTGCATCTTCACCTCTTGCAAATACTTCAACACCTGTGATGTGTGTATTTGAACATGCACAAATAGGACAGTTCATCATTTGATCGTCATCGTATTCTGTAAAAGATATTTTGTTTTCGTTTACACCATCCGGGTATTTATCGAAGTTAGGTTCCATTACATTGCGTCTGTTCATGTCAGACACAGTCATATTTATAAATTTATTCATACTTAGTTTTGTCATGTTGTCTCCTTTTTCATCCATGTTTTATACCATTTTAAATTAACGATATTGTCTTCGTATCTTGCGTTAGGCACCTCATCTAATACTTCTTTCGTATCTAAGTTGACAAATATTAATTCAATACCTAATTTATCCTGTTCTTTGGTTGGAACACGATTAACTTTCCAACCGTTTTTTGTTCGTAAACTCAATGCTTTAACGTCAACAAGCATAATATTTCCGTCTTTGTCCATCACCGCCATGTCGGCAGGGCCGTGTTGAGATATATTATTAAACACATAGAATCCTTTTTCGATAAAAAATTCTTGAGCAATTAATTCAGCACGGTCACCTTTGATATGTTTATCATGTCTTGGCATACATACGCCTTATGTTTTCGTTCTCTTCACTCAGCCTATCTATTTCCTTTTTGAGATCTTTGTTTATAACTTCTTGACCAACTATTGCTACACCTGCTTTTCGACATTGCGTTTGCAAATATATTTTTTGTTTTTGTAATGCTTCGTTCTCTTCTCTAACTTTTTTTACTTCAGCATACAAAGCAACTTTATCAGCTTGTAATGTTTCTATTGTGTCAGTCATTGTATTCTGTGAATGCCGTCAGAATCGATAATAATGTTATCAACCTCTTCTGGATACACTTCTCCTTCCGAATTACATACACCACATTGTGCAGTAACTTCTTCTTTAGCTAATCTGTATGGGATTCTAACAAACCCATTACCTTTACAGGTAGGACAAATTATTTTATTTTTCTTTGACTTTTCCATTTAGTTTCCTCGCTTTCTCATTTACTAAAATACTTATAGTTTGTGATCTACTTAGAACCGTATCTGGTTGTATTACTTTTCTTATTCTATCAATTAAGTCATATGTTTTGTGACTCAATGATACATTTTTATATTTAGTTATATCGGTCATGTGATATACTCCTTTCTTTGTTTAAACATAATATGGGATTTATCTCACAATATACAATAGGTGTCAATGAAATTTTTACTAACTATCTACATTTGTTCTGCAATGAGCGGCGAATGTTATACTAATCCAACCTATCCAAAAGTATTTCCAGATCATCACGACTGCATAAGAGCAGGGCTATCTGAGTCATATGAAATTATATATGCAGAGGGTAATTTTACAAAAGAAGATATAAACAATCTTCAATTATACCCTAAATTTGTTTGTATACCTACAAAGGATGAAGGTAAAATAGAAGCTTAATTCATATCAAACCAGCTGCTTTCCGTGCACGTACTCACAGCCGGCCAAACTCCAGGTCCCTACCCTTGCAGGTCATCGGTAACGTACAGGGAAATGCCATTGGCAAGATTTGGACGCCCTTGAGCTTTCAATTCAGTGTGGCTGCCGGTAGGTCTCACCCGGCATTATATCTAACGCATCTTACAGCGCATATTCCCGAAGGACTACAAAGACCAATGGGCCACTAATTTTGTATACAGCCATAAAAAAATGCACCACCATCTTTCATGACATATTTGTTTATGTGTTCAAGATAAGTTGTATATTCTTCTCTCAACACATCGCAAAGACTAAAAAGATCAATTGTCTCTGGTAAAGATAAACCTGTGAACAGGTGTCTTGTCACTTCGACTAGATAATATGTTCCGTCTTGTAGTATTATCATGCTCATCAGCCCACTCCTTAACTAATTTGTACCAAAGTTCTTTGTACTTTGGGTCTTTTGTTTTGTCCCACATCCTCCAGGCATCATCTATCTTCTTTTGCATCTTCTCCTCCAACTTTTGTACCGAATGCAATTATCTTCTTGATCCCTGTTCCCTGGAACTCGATGTTAGCGTAAGGTTTCCATGCTTTCTTCATCAGATTCAATTCTAATACAAAATTAGACCATTGTTTCTGTGTAATGTTATTACTTACTATTGTTATTTTTTTCATAACCATCCTTTCTATACTTTCTTATAGGATATTATGTTAGATTTGTCAACCCTGTCCCTTGTATCTATTCAAATTTTTTTGACGTTTCTCGTGTTTATTGAGGTTTTTCTTGTGCTGTCGAGGCCCTCTTTTTTTAGGCTTATCTCTGGGTATGTAGTGTGTAAATTTTTGTTTAGCCAATTATTCTAACCATTCCTTTACAAAATGTTTACCGCCATCGTCACGCGATGTTAGCACAGGTAAGTAAGTTATCTTTCCATTGACGTGTTGTCGTAGGTCTGCGCCACAGTTTAAACATCTATATAATTCGTTTGTAAGGCCCACTAACATAGTTATTTCACTGCATGTTGGGCATTCACCATTTACAATTTCTGCTGAAACTTTCATTATTGTTAAAGTATAACCATATTTTTAAGTTTCTACAACTATATTTAAATTTAATCTATGATTGGTTTTGGTAGGACCCATTCCTTGATGAGGTACCCTACTATTGAAAACTTTAGCTTCATCTTCAACATCATATATTTTTTTGTTTTTTACTTTAATATACCCGTCTGAAGTATTTAAAGAGTATAGTATAGAAATAAATTCACCACCTTCTTTCATAACATCTATATGCTCTATTCCTTTTTCTCCAGGTTTATAGAAATTCCACATAAGACGATCTATTCTTTTATACTTTATATCGAGTCTTTTACAAACTAACTCAGTTATTATTATACCCATATCGTTTAGTCTAGTATATAACACACGATTATTATCATTAATATTTCGATTATCTAAAGTATTTCTACTCATGCCTTGAAGAATATGGTCACCTTCAAAAACACCCAAACCACTGCGATTAATTCCAAGCAAATGAACATCACTTGCAATAATAAAATCTAAATTTTTTACTAAAAGTTTAATATGATCGACAATGTTTTTTGTCAAAACGTTCTCGACTATTTTTACTGAATTCACTATTCTAATATTAACTTCTTAATTGAAAAAGATCCATCTATATTTTTTTCGAGCTCAACCATCGACTTTATGCATTGATACTTTATGTGCGATTTAGCTTCACGTCTAGCCGTACGTGCCCCTTTCAAACAATCAGACATTGATGTTTGCAGACGTGCCTCCTTGATCTCTCCGTGTACAATCATAAGTAGAGCTATGGCTAATTCTGTCATAATATTTTACCTTTGTTTTCACCTTGCTTGATAACATATTTTTGTGTACCATGCTTGCCAATTTCTACTTCTTTTTTTAATTCTTTTGCTAATTTTGCAGCTTTATTCTCCTTATTTATCTGCTCGATATGGTCTAAAACTTTTCGATTAATGCGTCCCGTTGCCATTTTGTCTTACCTTATCCTTTAACACTTCAATATCCGTTAGTGCTTTATCTAATTGTTCTCTTAAAAATTCTATATTAACTTTGTTAGTCATATTCATCTCTTGAGTCTCTTCCATCTTCTCGACGGACTTGTACAAATCTTCGATCAAAAAATGTTGTTCCTGATCGGTCGGGACCTGTTCACTTTTTTTAAGTAAATCATTCTCAAACAACTCACGTGATGTCTCTAACGATACTAACCTCGCCGTCAGCTCCGTATAAGCAAAGACGCCGGCTGCGACGAGCACGATCAAACTAGCAACCGTCTTCATCGGCATCTGCACGCGTGCCTCTTCTCCGATGTTGAGTGGTTTGTTGCTCATTTTCTTTTCTTTTGTCTTTTAGGTGTAAATAATTTATCGATAAATCCAGATACTTTATCTAATGCTCCGAAAAAACTATATATAAATTTATCAATCATCTAGGTACGTACCCCGGTTCCATATAGAAGGCCATTAGAACTAATAATATAATTAGCACTCCCGTGAAATAATAATTCATTCCTGGCCACCTCTATTGTCATAACTAAAATATGATAGCGCCCAACACAAAACCAACTGCAGCACAGATTATCTCTGTTCTGTAGTGTAATTGCCAGACCATAAACTTATCTTTGTATTTATTTATCATCGCCTTCCTCCAAGTTTCTCAACTGATAGTCATAACTGCCTTCTTCATGTTCGTCAGTTATCCACTTAGCCGAGTTTTCTACGGAGTATATCTTACTTGTAACAAGTCTGTTAATCAAGTTTTTGTTTGGGTCCACACCCATCGATGCATCAAACATTTTTAGCCTATTATTGGGCTGTATTGCAAAGTTACCATCCTCTAATTCTAGTACATGGCCACACTTATGTTGGTCAGGTTTCTCTGCGTAACCAAAATTTAATTCATTAAAGTCACCTGCACACCAGTCAATAGTGAATAGATACTTACCCTTACGTTTTACTTTACGTCTTGATGTGTATTGCATTGTTGCACCAGCCAACTCATAAAAAGTTGTGACGCTAACGTTGTAGCTAAAGCTATCCCACATTACTAATTCATCTAATGGTAGTTCTTTTACACCTGGTTTAGTACAGAAAGCTGAGATAGGTGCTCGCCACCATAGACCCCCATCCTCCATTAGAAAATGAAACAATGGTACTCTGTTTGGTATAGAACTAAAACCAAATACACCTACTTCAAAATATTTATCGTGTGAATCTTTTTGATCTCTTAAATAATTACCTCTTACATAACACTCTATGACAGGTATGTTTGCATTTAAATAAGCCATTAACTATTTATCTCCCCCCAATTTTTACCATGTTCGTAGTCTACTTTGTTTGGTACTTCTAAACTAACAGCATGCTCCATTATTTCAATAACCTTTTTTGCCTGTGCGTCACTCTCAATCGATAAATCTAACTCATCATGTATTTGAATATGTGGTACAATTCCTTCTTTATATAACTCTAACATAGATTTTTTTGTCATGTCCGCTGCACTACCTTGAATTAATTTGTTCAATGCTTTATAAGTATATGCTCTTTTTATTCCTGGTCCGTGTTCCGCTAACGCGTCTTCATGTGTCATAGCTTTATGCATACCAAAACTGTTTGGTTCCCACAGGTGAAACCTACATAACCTACCAAGTAAAGTTCTTATCTGTCCTCTGTCTTGCGCTCTGTTAGATGCTTTGTCCATTAGTTGTTTTACAAACGGCACCTTTGCGTGATACGTATTAAATAATTCTGCAGCTTTGTCTTTACTAACACCCAACTCTGCCTGAAGTTTAGCTTTACCCATACCATAAAACAATCCTAAGTTAATTGTCTTAGCTTGTGTTCTCGGTATCTCTGCCATGTCTGCTACAGTCTGGTGAAAGTCTGCACTAGGATCATTTTGATAAGAGTCGACTACATCATATACTGATGGTAGTTTATATAATGCTGCGTAGTGTACAACAAGACGTGGTTCTTGTTGTGAGTAGTCAAAGACTCCCCACTTACAACCCTCTTCTGGTATAAACAACGATCTTATCTTAGGACCCAGATCTTTGTTACGTGCTGGAATCTGTTGTAGGTTAGGATTCTGATAAGAGAATCTTCCTGTAACTGTACCACCACCTGCATTACGCAACTGATTTATTTCTGCATGTATTCTACCTTTGTGTTCATAACGTAAAATAGAATCTATGAAAGTTGTGTGTGCTTTGTTAATTTCTCTTGCTTTTGCAATCATGTTAACAACAGGATGTTTGTGTTCTTGTAAAAAGTTTTTAGTAAAACTAGGTGCTTGTGTTTTTTCAGTTCGCTCAAACTCTATCTTTAGATTTTCAAATACTTCTGCTATACTGCTTGCGGCCCAAATCTGTGGTCGTACATTAGTTTCTTTTTCAATGGCATTTAGTAAAGCATTCTCTTCACCTATCAATGTCTTTTTAAGATTGTGTGCTGCTTCTACGTCAACTCTTACACCTTTAAATCTCATGTCAACTAGACAAGGAAACAGATCTGTCTCAAGTTCCATAATTGATTGCAGGTCTTGTGCAATAATTTCTTTTTTCATTTCTTGCCATAAACCAAACGTAGCTTCTGCGTCTCTTTCTGCATATGTACCTACATTTAACGACGGTAGTTTGTACATTTCTGACTTTGGATCTATACCCCATTCCGCTGCTGCTTCTGCAAGTGCTGCTTCGTTTTTACCAAAACCTAAATACTTCCATGACAAACTATTAAGATCATATCTAAATCTATTTTCATCAGTCACAGCTGCAGCTATCATTGTATCTACAATTCTGCCATTGATTGTAAAACCCATAGCTCTAATCCAACACACATCATACATTGCATTGTGAAATATTTTTGTAGAAGTGGTATTTAAAATATCTTTAAACCATTCTAAAACTTTTTTACGATCCATGTTACCACCACCCTCATGTGCAATAGGAAAGTATCCTTTATAATGTGCAGTAGCTACAGCTATTCCTATAACTTCTCCATTACCTATGATAGATCCAGACCCTTTTTTAATTAAGTCTGGGTCCTTTGTCTCTAAGTCAATTGCTATTTCGTCTACCTGTCGTAAGTCAGGAAATTCTGTGGGTATAACCCATTCTGTTTGTGCACTAAACGTAGGTATCTTCATTTTATTTCCTTTTGATATACGTGGTTATTTTTAATTTTTTTGTTTAATTTCTCTTTGTTACTGAATGCATACAAAGCAGCATCGTAGTCATGTGGAAAGATCTCCCAATCAATTAGTCTTGGATATATTTCTAAATTAAATTTGTGTTTATTTACTTTAATAACTTTTCTAATTACACTTCTCTTCATATTAAATAACATAAAATTAACAGACATGTAAACAGACCCATGTAATGTGGTATATGTTTATTCGGTTCCATAGTCTCTTTGTTTAATCATTTCTAAATAATGTATTGCTTTATCTATGTCTTTTACTCCGCCTTTCTGCGAGTGTCTGCATATATACTTTATAGCGTTTCCTTCTGCAAAAAGCAATTTATTCTTGTTGATAAACTCTGCAGGCTGTATTTTCATATACATGTAATGTGTTCCCGAAACTTGTTTTAAGTATGGGTTTTCTTTTTCAGATGTCATAACTTCTATCCTCCCTTTGTGGTATCATTATATATAAATTTTGTTTTGTACGTGTCACTCCTACGTACCAAACCCTATGTTCTTCATCGTGCTTGTCTTCACTTTTATCTACAGCTTCTCTTATTTTTTTTGTGTTGTCTAAGATCATTAAAACATTTGTTGCTTCTCCACCTTTTGCTGCATGTATAGTTGATAATTTTACTCTTGCTGGTTTTGATAACTCTTCTCCACCACGTAACATTTCTCTAATGTATAAACATTCTTCTGGGTCTTGTGTAAATACTTCGTACCAGTCGTGCTCTTTTACATGATCGTATTCTGCTAAATCATACATTCTTTCTTCTGTAGGAAATGGATCTGGATTTTGTCCTGTCTGTTCTAGAACATCTTTTAATTCAGATAGAGATAATTCATCTCCTTGTTGCCATCTTGTGTAATGTTTTACTGCTGTATACAATCTTGTCTTATAACTTTTTCTACCTTTTAATTCAAAGTAAATAGCCATTTCTTCTAACACAGCTTTTAATTTAACTAACTTATCATTTGTTCTAGATAGTATTAACCAATCACCTTGATGCAATGGAACATCCTCTATCGATGTTACATGGTTTACAGAGCCTCCTTCAGGACGTGAAGCCCATAATTTTCTAATTCTTCTGTTGTCAGGTATACGATTTAATATTTGATCTGCTATCTGTTGCACCTCGTAAGGCACCCTGTAAGATTGTGGCAAAATAATGTTCTTTGCCGGTTCGTCTTGAAAACGTTGCACATCTGCACCAGCCCAACCATAAATAGCTTGATCATCGTCGCCTGCTAAGATAACATGTTTAGAGTTTTTCTTAAGTATATCGTACATTTTCCACTGTATTGGTGATAAATCTTGTGCTTCATCTACAAATACTACGTCATATTTTGGACACAATTCTGACACATTAAATTTTTCTATCATGTCTGTAAAATCTACTAGGCCATAAGATTGTTTGTAGTTGTCAACTTCATCTTTTAAAATCTGTAACATATGTTTATCTATGTCTTCTGAATACATGTCTGTATTATATTCTTCTTCGATAGTTACGTTCTTAATCCTCGCTGCATTTATAATGTTAAAGTATTCACTGTCAGAGTCTACAAACCCAGTCTTCTCTTCTCCATTAGAATAAACTGTGACTTCTATACCAAGTTTACGACCTATGTCCTGGTAGTGCTCGTCTTGCATAACATTACTTTTCTTCATACCCAACTGTGTAAAAGCCAGTGAATGTAATGTTCTAAAATGTTTTAAATTTTTTTTCTGTAGTCTAGGGTATGCATCTAACATTCTGTCTACAGCTTCTTCTGCAGCTTTCTTTGTAAATGCAAAGTAACCAATCTTATCGATAGGTGTACCAAGTTTAACAAATGTTTTTACATACTTAATAAGTTTAGTCGTTTTACCTGTACCTGGTGGACCTAATATTTTTCTAACAGCCACTACATTATCTCCGTGTTGTGTTTTAATTTGTTATGATTAATTGTTACGTCTTTAAAATGTTCGATACTTATACACACCACGTTTTTTGTTGGTGTATTGTATTTGTTTTTAACAGTGCTTGGATATCTTTTTTGTTCTAGAAACTGTATGTCACAATGTTTGTAATTAGTTTTCATCATAACACCTGTCTTGTCTTCACCGTGTTTCCAATTCTTAGACTGTAATTTGCTGTAAAATTTGTCAAATTTAAAGTATGCATAACCATCTTCTATTAATACTGTGCCTGATTTAAACGCAGCATCGTTCATAGCTTTAGGTCCATTTATTTTTGCATGCAACACATCATGTAGTTTTTCTCTTGGTGATGTACCTACCGGTGGATTAATTATTTTTTGTGTTTGAAACAAAGCTTCTAATACTGTTTGATCTTCTGGTGCTTTTATAATTGGTGGTGGAAACCCTGCAGCTTTTGCTATTGAGTTTCTACGTTTACGTTGATCAGTTACATGTTCTATTGTTTTACAATGCACTGTTGCTTTACCAATACCATCTGGTTTGGTTACATCAAATTCATATTCTGGGTCTGGTTCTATGTCTATCTTTCTTAAGTTTGTTAACACAGGATACTGTCCTTTTGATCCTGCTAGTATACCAAACTTCTTTTTAACACAGATACCTTTTTTACAGAAATCGCTAATAGGGCTTTGATTACAAGTGTAACCTTTTTCTGATCTGTTCCATGATCTTGTCTTTTGTTTTAATTTATTGTCATCCCACGCATTAGCGTGTTCTCTTGCAAAATATTTTACAGGTGCGTTCTTAACTTTCTGTTCCCAATTATCTGGATACTTCATCTTTACAAATACATGGTAGTTGTACATAAATCTATCTTTACCGTCAAAATTAGGTTGATTAGATATTTTAGATATTAACGCAAGACAAGGTGGTCCTTCAACAAAGTCTTCGTCTACACCCTCCATAGATTGTTTCTCCATGTCTTCTGTAATAGTTTTCAATTCGTCTTTTGTAGTTATGTTTGCTTCTACAACTTTTATAAATTGTTCTAGTGTAAAGAATGTGCCATCAATATTAACAGCACGTCTTTCACCACCATAATATGGTAGGTTTATAAATTGTCCTGGTTTCATGATCCCTGTTTCCGGATCCTTTGTTAGTTGTGTTTGTTTAGGAAATATCTCACAGTCTGGTTTAAGATGAAATAGAGGTAGTAAGTTGCTTAAGAATGATACAATAACTGTTGATTGTACAAACTCGTTTAAAAATAAATATAAATGTAATCCACCACTTTTAGATTCTACAGGTACAAGTGGTAGTTTGTATTCTTGAATAGTTTCTAGATAAAATTTTTTGTCAAAATCTTTGTATTGTTTTGGGTCTACATCTATGACTCCAAATTGTGCATTTCCCTTCTCATTAGTTGGTTGTATTCCAACAGATATATTTCCTTGTAAATGTTCTTGATAAATAGCGTCAGTGAATTCTTCGTAGTTCCATCTGTATACAGGTTTCTTTTTGCCATTCTCTGGATCAATGACAGCGTTGGTCCAGTCTGCGATACCATACGCATGTTTATAGCCATTAAATATTTTTATATATTCTTGCATAATTATCCTGTCTACGTGGGCCACTTAGTCTCCCTTATGGCCCACGCTGTGCACATACCCCGAAGGGATTATATAATGCTGCTACTTTCTGCTGGTTTCTCTTCACCATGCTTCGCTTTCACTGCACCTTTAGAGATACTTTCTGAAAACGATTTAGCTTGCTGATAAAGACTTGCGTCAGTAATAGGACCAACTTTACTTACTTCCCAACCAAACCATGTACCTTTGTCGTTAGACATTTGAGTGGTCTTTAGTTTGTAAATGTGGCTAAAAGATGCCGGCGTATATAAACCGTTCTTACCTTTTAGTTTTATGCCCGACATCATTGAATTCCATTTTCTACTAATCTTTAATTGAGTAGACTTCATAGAAATTAATGCAGTCGATGGACTGTCACCGGTTATTATAACAAAATGCGATGCAGTCTTTTCAATATAGTTACCGTTTGGTAGTCTATCTTTATAGTTTGCATCTGGTTTTGTTTTGGACATGATATCAGATGAAGAATCATAAATTGCAACTGGTGCACCTGGTCCTTCCCCTCTATCTTTCCATTCGATGTATTCAAGTTTATAAAATGCAGGAATGACGTCTAAGCCCTTCACCCCATCATACAACTCTCCAGAAACAGAATTGAAAATCATTCCTGGTTCTGCACCCTCAACATACTTACCATCACGTTTGTTAACTTCTGGTGAAAGTTGTCCTAGGATTTTAAGAAAAGGTAAGGCTAGATCTTCTTGACCTATTGCACCTAAACCTTTTGCTGCATCTTCTTCAAACATATTTGAAGGAAGTGGTGCAGACTTTTTCTCTGTTACTTGGTTCATGTTTATTTACTCCTTGTTATTTTTGTTCTGTTGCTTGTGAACAAATTAAATAAGTCAGAAGGCATATCAAGTCCAGCCTCAACACGCTCTCTGACTAGTGCTTTAAGTGTCATTGGTTCAACCTTTAATTTCTGGATAGGTTCATACCCTTGACCTTGCGCAAGGACAGCGTATTGCTGTGCCTTGTTATCTTCGGAACGTCCAAAAGCAACGGTTACCTCATTT
>Ga0208434_1000600_pt1 | contig 16456 bp, 11 predicted proteins | sample 13_taG_FD_184086 | JGI IMG/M metagenome (GOLD analysis project Ga0208434, IMG submission 184086) | Marine viral communities from the Subarctic Pacific Ocean - 13_ETSP_OMZ_AT15268 metaG (SPAdes) (version 2) | ecosystem: Environmental > Aquatic > Marine > Oceanic | place: Pacific Ocean | collected... | reverse complement strand
AAGCACAAGGCACAGAAAGTCTTATGGCTAACGAGGTACGCTCCCAGCGCCTCATGCAGTTCTTAGGTGTAGCTTCTAATCCTATGCTACAGCCTTTTGTAAAATCAGACTACATCATTCGTGAGATAGCTAAGAGCATGGACTTAGATCCTGACAAAGTAACTAACTCACTTGGTGACGCAGCTATACAAGCTGAGATACTTAAGAAGTTTGCTGCACCACCAGAACCCCCTGAAGGTATAGCGCCACTTGAAACACCTGAACAAGAGGGGCAGCAACCTGCTCCGGCACCACCAGCAGGTACAGGAGTACAAGATACTACAGGTGCAGGTGGAGGAACCATAGGAACAGGCACAGTTCCAACGCCAGGTGAACAAGGGTTCACAGGTACATGATAGTAAAAAAGCTAGTAAACGACAAGCCTCTATGGGATGGGTTTGTTAATTTACTTAATGAAAAGATAGAAGTAGCACAGCGTAAACTAGAACAAGAGACATCTATAGAAGGTGTGTATCGTGCTCAAGGTGAGATAGCTGCTCTAAGAAGATTGACATTTTTAAGGGATGAAATAAATGGCAGAGACTGACGCACCAATGTTTCAATCTACGCGTTCTATGAAACGTGAGATGGATGAGATACTCAGTGAGAAACAAGACCCTGTAAGTGGTAACATAGCACCTGTTGGAGCTACACCAGAAGAAGTCAGAGATGACATACCTATCATGGCAAGCCCCAACGAGTTTATGATAGACGCTGCTACTAGACGTTATTACGGCACAGCGTTCTTTGAAGGTTTACAAGATGCAGCTAAACAAGGTTTTGAACGTATCAAAAAAGGTGAAGAGTCTTTCTTTAGAGATGACGAACTAGAAGTAGAAGAAGCTGCAGAAAAAGTTACATCAGGTGAGTCACCACAACAAATGCAAGAAGGTGGCGAAATACAAAAGCTATCAAATGGTGGTGAAGTAGATGAAGTACCAGGATCAGGTACAGAAATACCTCCTCCTATGGGTGGTGGCTATGGTGGCTACGGTGGAGCAAAAAGATTTGTAGGTTATGAGTATAAGATTTACGTACATCCTACAAAACCAGAACTACAAATAATATTTTTTAATGGTAGACCACTTAGCCCTATACCTGAAGGTTACGTTCTGAAAGGTCAAGAAGTAGTAGAGGCAATAGAACAAGTAACACCGTCTGATGATGATAGTGATCCACCTGAACCACCTAAGACATGGGCTAATACAGATGTATCAAAGTGGGATGAAGAAGGAACTAGACTATGGGAAGCTTACGGTAAAAGAAAAGGCGTAGGAATAGATCCAATAGGAAAGTTTTTTGCTGGCTTTGCTGCAGTTACCATAACTGGCCCAGGCGCAATATACACTGGACCTAAATTAGTTAATCAAATGGAATCTGAGGCAGCTAAAAAAGCACAGTCAATACTTGAAGCAGCACAAGGTAAACTAGAAACAGAAAAAGATCCTGCTAAAATAAAAATATATGAAGATGCTGTAGCTAAAGCTAAAGCAGAAATAGATTATTTTAAAAACAAGAAACCATTTAGCTGGAAAAACTTATTTGGTGGAGGAGAGGAAGAAGAAGAAGATCCTACGGTAACACCATTACCAGTTGTTTACGAAGAGGGTAGTGATCCAGGCGGTAGCGGTGATTATGAACCTATTTATGGTGACTACACTGGTACAGGAGGTAGGGTAAGACCCCCTCTTAGACCAGACCCACCTCAACAAACCTCTGAAGAAGAGGAAGAAGATACACCAGGAGTTAATGAACCAACACCATAAATCCATATAACAATAAGGCTACCCAGCTACGGCTGGCCCCAACATAAGGAGTAATAACATGCCAGAACTAACAGAAGTGGAAACACCAAAGAATGCAGGATTTGTACAAAACAAGTCAACCCTCACAGCTAATAGAAAACGAATAGAGCAGGATGAGGCAGAACTTAAAGCCCTCATGGAGGGAAGAACAGAGAGTCCTACCGAAGAAGAGAGTACCGAAAAGAAAGAGGCCGATACAGAAGCTAAAGAAGAAACGCTATCTGCTGAAGAAAGAACGTATAAGAAACGGTACAGCGATTTACGCAAGCACTTAAACAAACAGTCTGAAGAAATAAAAGAACTAAAAGCTCAGATGGAAGAAGCTGCAAAAGGCCAGCTACTACCACCTAAGTCAGACGAAGAGATAGATGCTTGGACTAAAAAGTATCCAGAGATAGCAAGCATTGTAGAAACAAAAGCTGCTAAGATAGCTGAAGAAAAGTTTGCAAAGGCAGACAAGAGGCTACAAGAGATAGATCAACTTAATGCAGAAACCCAACGCACTAAATCAGAGAACGCTATAAGAAAAATACACCCTGACTTTGATGAGTTACGTGAAAGCGACGACTTTCATAACTGGGCAGGGGAGCAACCCAAGTGGGTACAAGACGCTCTGTACGAGAATCAAGACGATCCAAGATCAGTTGTACGTGTCATTGACCTGTTTAAGGTTGACAACGGCATGGACATCAAGTCTAAAAAGAGAACAACTAAAGAAGCAGCATCACAAGTCAAGACAAAAAGAACAACTAAGATTGACGGTGAAGGTGTAGCAGGACAGATTCTAGAGTCACAAGTACAGAAAATGTCTGCTAGAGAATATGAAGCACGATCAGAAGATATTATGAAAGCTATACAAGCAGGTAATTTTGTATATGATATTTCTGGTGGTGCACGATAAAAAACTATTGACATAGTAGATTAAGTATATATAACTATGTTTATGAAGTAAAAGCATAAAGCCCTATTATTAGCTACCTTTGTGCTTTTCTTAACTAAGCCCAACTACTAAGTAAGACCTACCTAGTTAAGTATAGGCCCGATGCTGTACACAAAGGCCAAAGTGTATGGTACTCGCACCCTAGAACTACTAGCCTCTTTCAAAGTGTTAGCTTACTAACTTAAGCCAAACATCTAATGGAGGATTTTATCATGGCTTTTTCATCAGCGTCAGGTTACGGCAATTTACCTAATGGTAATTTTAGCCCAGTAATCTACTCCAAACAGGTACAGCTTGCTTTCCGCAAGAGTACTGTTGTAGGAGAAATAACTAACTCCGATTATTTCGGAGAGATAAGCGCACAAGGGGATACGGTTCAGATTATCAAAGAACCTGAAATCTCAGTGCAAGCTTATACACGTGGCACAACTGTCACAGCACAAGATTTAGACGATGAGGACTTTCAGTTAACTATTGACAAAGCGAACTACTTTGCTTTTAAGATGGATGACATAGAGGAAGCCCACAGTCACGTAAACTTTATGCAACTTGCAACAGATCGTGCAGCGTATCGTCTAAAAGATCAGTATGACCAAGACGTGCTTGGATACCTTTCTGGTTTCAAACAGTCAGCATTACACTCAGGAGCAGATACAGCTAACACAACTGTAAATGGTTCTAAGTCTGTAATCACTGCTGGTTCAGATGAATTGTTGACATCAATGAAACTACGTAAGGACTCATTTGGCAATATCACAACAAGTTCTGCAGGGGATCACTCTATCCCATTAGCAGCACGTTTGCCAGGTGCGACAGCACTACCAACAGCAACAGCTTCACCAGCAATGGTTGTAGCTCGTATGGCTCGTTTGCTAGATCAACAACAAGTTGATACAGATGGCAGATGGCTTGTTGTTGACCCTGTGTTTATGGAGCTACTTCGTGATGAAGACTCACGCTTCTTAAATGCTGACTTCGGTGAGTCTGGTGGTCTTCGTAACGGTCTTGTAGTCAACAGCTTTCACGGCTTCCGTATGTACGTGTCTTCAAACCTACCAGCAGTAGGAACAGGGCCAGGTACAACAGGATCAGCAAACCAAAACGCTAATTTTGGTGTGATCGTTGGTGGACATGACTCAGCAGTAGCAACTGCAGAGCAGATCAACAAAACAGAATCATATCGTGACCCTGATTCATTCAGTGACATTGTTCGTGGTATGCACCTATATGGTAGAAAGATCCTTCGTCCAGAAGGTATTGTAACAGCTAAGTACAACGCAGCGTAAGAAGGGAGATTGAACAATGGCTACTATTTCAATGAGCACAAACTCAGCCTCTACTTCCAACAATGGCGGTACTGGCAATAAGCAGCTTCGTGGCAGCTTAGTTACTTTGCAGAATGATATAGATCTTGCAGATGCTATATTACAAAACGGTGGTACTGCGTTAGCGGCAAATGATATTATTGAAGCTATCGCTGTTCCTGCAAACACTTTGATCCTACATGCAGGTTTTGAAGTTGTAACTGCAATGGCAGGTACTACTACGGACTCTTCTATCCATGTTGGTATCACAGGAACAGACGTAGACATTTTTGCTACGGCATTTGACCTAGACGGTGCGTCAGTAGGAGATCACACTCCTGCGATTACATCTTCAGGTGTATGTTCTAACTTACCAGTGTTTACTGCATCAGCAGACACTATTGACGTAGAGATTCATGCGTCAGGTGGAACTATCACTGGTGGTATCATACGTGTATACGCTGTTTGTGTACAGATGGATGACGTAACACAGTCCTCATCTGCTAATGAAGTAGATCGTGATCTACTAGCATAATACTTTGGGGGCTGGGCAACTGGCCCCCTTATCACATATTAGGAAGTACTTATGGCAGAAACGTTTCTTACACTGACAAATAAAACACTAGTTAGGATGAACGAGGTAGAACTCACAGCCTCTAACTTTTTGAGTCCTAGAGGTATACAGACACAGTGTAAAAATGCTGTCAATGAATCTATAAGATATATTAATCAGAGAGAGTTTGCATATCCTTTCAATCATGCATCAAACTCCTCTACACTTACACCTGGCGTTGCTAAGTACACTATTCCAACAAGCACAAAGTACATAGACTACAACACAGCAAGAATAAAAAAAGATGAAGATTTAACTTCAGCAGGTAATAGTCTAACTAAATTAAATTATAATGAGTATATATCAAGAGACTATGCTGTACAAGAAGATGATGTTTCTTCTACAACTGTTAATGCAACAGATGGATTATCAGCAGGAGTCACTACAATAACAGTTGCATCTACCACAGGGTTTGACTCTACAGGAACTTTATTTATAGGTGGAGAGCAAATAACTTATACAGGTATATCAGGTAATGACTTTACAGGATGTACCAGAGGTGCTAACAGCACCACAGCAGCAGCCATAGCAAATAGCACAACAGTGACTCAGTTTACAAAAGGCGGTGTTCCTAGATTTATAGTACGTACACCTGATAACAATTACATATTGTATCCCTTTCCTGATAAGCAGTACACATTAATATTTGATTACTTTACATTCCCTTCTGATTTATCTGCAGCTACAGACACAACCACAATACCAGATAGATTTGCAACTGTCCTAATAGATGGTGCAGTGGCTTATGTGTATCAGTATCGTGGAGAGATACAACAGTATCAAGTAAACTTCGATAGATTTCAACAGGGTATAAAAAATATGCAAACCCTTGTAATAAACAAGTACGATTATGTGAGATCAACATTAATGGGTGGTGCTACCACAACTTACAATCCAGTACTAAGAGTATCTTAATATGCCAGATACATCAACAATACAGCCAGCAGCATTTAACTGCGAGGGTGGACTAGTTTTAAACAGGTCCACCTTTCTTATGCAACCTGGAGAGGCATTAGTTTTACAAAACTTTGAGCCTGATGTTGAAGGTGGATACAGGCGTATAAGTGGTTTTCGCAAGTTCATTAATCACATAGTTCCTCAAACCAATACCTCTAGTGAAAAGATTTTAATGTCTACTATATTTTCGGATAGGGTAGTTGCAGCCAGAGGCGAAAAAATATTTTCAGCAGGTACGACAGAGCTTTCTCTGAAGATAGTATCTACTACTGCCATGACAGGCTCTGGAACTATTTCAGTAGAGTCAACAACAGGTTTTTCATCTAGTGGTACGCTTCAAATAAACAGTGAAATATTTACATACACAGGGATAACATCTGGAACCTTTACAGGTGTAACTAGAGCAACCTCAAGTACAACTGCAGCAAACCACGCAAAAACAGATACCGTATCTGAAAGTTGGACTGAAAGAGATACAGGCAGAACTAGTGCAGGTAAGTACGCTTTTGAAAGATTTAATTTTGACGGCAACAATAAATTAATTTGTGTTGATGGTACTAACGCTCCTGTAGTATTTAACTCATCAATGACCGCCACAGACGTTAGTGAAAGCTCAGTATCAGGTTCTAAATTTGTTGCTGCTTTTAGAAATCACATGTTTTATGCAGGTAAATCTGCTACACCGCAAACGTTAGTTTTTAGCGAACCTTTTGACGAAGATGGTTTTGACGCATCAGACGGTGCTGGAACTATCAAAGTAGATGATACAATTGTAGGATTAAAAGTATTTCGTGACAACCTATTTATATTTTGCGAGAATAGAATATTTAAACTTACAGGCAGTGGTCTAAGTTCTTTTGCAGTTGAGCCTGTAACCAGAAATATCGGATGTGTTAACGGCAACACGATTCAAGAATTTGCAGGTGATCTAATCTTTCTTGGTCCTGATGGTTTAAGGACTGTTGCTGGTACTGCTAGGATTGGTGACGTTGAGCTAGGAACAATATCTAAAAAAGTACAGTCTTTGTTTGATGATCAAATAGCAGATGCATCTCTTTTTGATAGTGTTGTTCTACCAGACAAAACACAGTACAGATTATTCTTTAGTAAAGATGGACGTGTACAAAAAAGAACAAAAGGTATAATATGTGTTATGAAGGGCGATGGCTTTGAGTTTGCTGAAACTTTAGGTATAAAACCCTCTACCACAGATACATTTGTAGACGAGGGTGATGTACAAGTTATTCACGGTACTTTTGATGGTTTTATTATGAGACAAGAAAAAGGGGATAACTTTGATGGTGCTGCAATACAAGGAAGATACAGAAGTCCTGATTTAAACTTCGGAGATGTCGGGATTAGAAAGTTAATGCACAGAGTTATACTAAACTATGCACCAGAGGGTGCTTTAAGTGCTGACTTACTTTTACGTTATGACAATGAGTCAACAGGTGCGGCAAGACCTGCACCATATAGTTTAAGCACAGCTTCAGTAGGAGCACAGTATGGTGTATCTACATATACTACTGCGTCATCTACAACACAGTTTGTCTATGGGGGTGGTTCGCAACCTCTTGTAAGACAGCCTGTAGAAGGTTCAGGTTTTACTGTTGCATTAAGAGTGGATGACAATGGAGAGTCTCCTCCATATTCACTAAAGGGATTTCAATTAGAATATCAGTTAGGAGCTAGACGTTAATGGGCGCTACATATACAAGACAGTCTACATACTCAGAGGGTGACGTAATACAAGCATCAGACACTAATGATGAGTTTGATCAGCTTCTCGCAGCCTTTGCAGCTAGTACAGGACACACACACGATGGTACAACAGGAGAAGGTGGTCCTATTAGTACGATGGCAGGACATAGTTTAACCTTTGGTGCAGGTACTGCAGGTACAGACATTACACTTACCTTTGATGGCGAATCTAATGATGGTGTAATAAAATGGATGGAAGACGAGGACTACTTTGAGTTTTCTGATGATATACTTGTTGCTTCGACAGAAAAGTTACAGTTTCGTGATACTGCTATTTATATTAATTCTAGTGCTGATGGTCAGCTTGATCTTGTTGCTGACACTGAAATACAAATTGCAGCTACCACTATTGACATCAATGGTGCTGCAGATATATCAGGTAACTTAGCAGTAGGTGGTAATCTTACTGTGGCAGGTAACGCTACTGTTACAGGCACTACTACATTTAATGGTGGTACACTAACACTTGGTGACTCCGCTTCTGACAATGTTGTATTTGGTGCTGACGTTGACTCTAGCATTATACCTGATGACGATGATACCTATGACTTAGGTTCTGCAAGTCAACAATGGCGTAATATATTTATTGATGGTACAGCAGAAATAGATACCCTTTCTATTGATGGTACTGCTGTTACAGCTACTGGAATAGAGCTAAACGTACTAGATGGCATTACATCTACTACAGCAGAGCTTAATATTCTTGATGGGGTAACTTCAACAGCAGCAGAGCTTAATATCTTAGATGGAGTGACAAGCACTGCAGCAGAGTTAAATATTCTTGATGGTGTAACTAGTACGGCTGCTGAAATAAATATCCTAGATGGAGATACTTCGGCTACCTCTACTACTGTAGCAGATGCAGATCGTGTTGTACTAAACGACAACGGCACAATGGTACAAGTTGCTGTTACAGATCTGGCTGCATATTTTGATGATGAAATAACGGCAATGCCTAACTTAGTTACTACTGCAGCAACAACAGTAGGAGCACTTAACTCAGGTAGTATTACATCAGGTTTTGGCACTATTGACACTGGCTCTAGTACTATTACAACTACTGGATTAATTACAGGCGGCTCTCTTGATATAGATGATGTAGTAATAAATGGTTCTACTATAGGGCATACAGATGATACGGATCTTATAACTGTCGCTGACGGTATTGCCACAGTTGCAGGTGAACTATCTGTAACTACGCTTGACATAGGTGGCACTAATGTAACAGCAAGTGCTACGGAACTAAACTTACTAGATGGTGTATCAGGATTAGTACAAGCAGACTTCACTAAACTAGCTGCAGTTGATGCTACAGCAGCAGAGATAAATACACTAGATGGCATAACAGCAGTTGTTGGAGAACTTAACGCTCTTGACTTAGGTAGTACTGCTGTAGGTACAGCCGTTGCATCTAAAGCAGTTGTGCTTGATTCTAACAAAGACTACACTGGTATAAGAAACCTTACACTTACAGGTGATCTTACCGTTGGCGGTGATGATCTCACTATGGGTACTAACACTGCAGGTCATTTGTTGATTGCAGACGGTACAAACTTTAATCCTACTGGTGTAGGTGATTTATCTGAGATCAGCACTGTAGCTAACGATGACGTATTTCTCGCTGTAGATACATCTGGTGGTGGACTTAAAAAGATTACACGTAGCACTATAGTTTCTGGTTTAGCTGTATCTGGATCAGGTATAGCTAACGTAGTAGAAGATACTACACCACAACTAGGGGGTTCTCTTGATGTTAACGGAGAAGATATTGTATCTGTATCGAACGGTAACATTACACTAACACCCAATGGTTCAGGTGTTGTTAGGATAGATGGCTCTAACGGTATTGATATGCAGTCAGGTGCTATCTCTATTAAAAACTCTGGAGCACAATCATATGTTAGATTTTATTGTGAGTCTTCTAATGCACACTATGCTCAACTACAAGCTCCTGCTCACTCAGCATTTAGTGGAAACATAACACTCACACTACCTGCTACCACAGATACTTTAGTAGGTAAAACTACCACAGACACACTAACAAACAAAACATTTGGTGACAATGTAAGTTTTGGTGATAACAACATTACCAACGTTGGTGACATTGCACTGGACTCTATTAGTGCTGACGGTACAGATATTAACGTAGCTGTATCTGATAACTCAGCTACTGCCTTTACAATTAAACAAGGGTCAGATGCTTACTTTGTAGTTGACACAGGTAACAGCAGTGAGTCTGTATCTATTGGTACAGGAGTATCAGGCACAGCTATTACATTAGGACACAGCACCTCAGAGGTTACAGTCGCAGATAATCTTACAGTTACAGGTGACTTGACTGTATCAGGCACAACCACAACAGTAAACTCTACGACTGTAAATCTTAATGATCACAACATTGTTCTTGATAGTGGCAACAGTACATCTGCTGTAGTCAACGGTGCAGGTATTACACTAGAAGGTGGCAGTGGTGACGATGCTACATTTACATACAACACTACAGGTCCAAAGTTTGAGTTAAAGTTAGGTTCTAATCACGAAGACTTACAGGTTGATGGGCTTATTGCGGCTTCTTTAGATATATCTGGAGATGTGGATGTAGATGGTACACTAGAGGCAGATGCAATAACAGTTAATGAAACACCTCTAGCCGAATTTATTTCTGATACTGTGGGAGCAATGGTATCCTCTAATACTGAAAGCGGTATTACAGTAACTTATCAAGACGCTGATAATACGATTGACTTTACAGTGGGTACACTTAATCAAGACACAACAGGTAATGCCGCAACTGCTACAGCTTTAGCATCTGCAGTGAACATACATGGTGTAAGTTTTGATGGCAGTGCGAATATAGACTTATCAGAAGTTATTCAGGATACTGTAGGAGCTATGGTATCTAGCAACACTGAAAGTGGCATTACAGTAGCGTATCAAGACGGTGATGGTACTCTAGATTTTACAGTGGGTACACTCAATCAGGATACTACAGGTACAGCAGCCCTAGCCACACAAGTAACTATATCTGCAAACAATACTGCAAATGAAACTATTTTTCCAGTGTTTGTTGATGGTGCTACAGGAAGTCAAGGATTAGAAACTGATACAGGTTTTACTTACAATCCAAGTACAGGAAGGTTGACAGCAACTCAATTATCTGGTACATTACAAACAGCAGCGCAAACTAATATTACATCACTAGGTACACTAACTGCTCTAACTGTAGATGATATAACAATCAATGATTCAACTATATCCGATGGTGGAGATTTTACTATTGATGTTGGTGGTAATATTACTATTGATGCTGATGGTGGAAATATTCTTTTAAAAGATGGTGGCACTCAATTTGGTCAATTAGCAAGTAATAATAATGCAGGGTATTATTTTTATTCTGCAATATCTGATGGAGATATGGTTTTTCAAGGCAACGATGGTGGATCAACTGTAACTGCCCTCACCCTTGATATGTCCGACGCTGGCGCGGCTACTTTCAACAATACAATTAAGGTTGGTAATACTGTTCTAACTGGTGCTAGTTTATCTGAAAGTGGTGATTTTACCATAGATGTTGGTGGCGATATTATTCTTGATGCTGATGGTGGTGATTTCTTTTTTAAGGATGGTGGTACAAGTATTGGTCTATTAAAAAATAACAGTAGTGATTTTGAGATGAGGTCACTTGTTAATGATAAAGACATTAAATTTAGTGGAGAAGATGGTGGTAGTACAATAGTTGCCCTTACCCTTGATATGTCAGCAGCAGGAGCAGCTACGTTTAATGCAGGAGCTACCTTTGGTGGCAACGTTATTTCAAACTCACAAGCACATGACGGTGGTGCTGAAATATTAGCAGCTAATAACAACCAATCAACAAAATTAAAAATTCAAGGGAAGTCTTCTGGAGGAACAGAACACAATTGGTTTTTAGAAGTAGCAAGAAGCGCTGATGAGTTTCGTATCGGAGATGGCAGTTCAACCGCTATGACTATTGATTCTTCACTTGTTATAAGCGATGCAGACGGTAAAATAAGAGCCATCCCTCAGTCTGGCTCTGCCAAAACATCAGGCTATACTTTAGCTACAGGAGATGTAGGTAACTTTATAGAGGTTGGATCAAGTGGTGCAATAACAATTCCAAACAGTACATTTTCAGCAGGGGATGCTGTTTCTGTTTTTAACAACACAAGCGGAGATGTTACCGTGACTTGCTCAATTACAACTGCGTATATCGCAGGTACAGATGAAGATAAAAGCAGTGTGACTCTTGCAACTAGAGGGGTCTGTACAATTTTATTTATAAGCGGAACTGTCTGCGTAATATCAGGGAACGTAAGTTAATGTCAGGTATAATGATGCAGCTTTTAGGCGGTGGTGCAGGAGGACCTGCTGAAGGCCCAAATGTAGAAAGCCTTTTTAGCCTTAACTCTTGGAAAGGTGTTGAAGAAAATGGCACTACCATCGAAACAGGTCTTACTCTTGGAAATTTTGGTTTAGGCACTAGTACTAGGCTTGGAGGTAATAGCGATTACTTAGGGCGAGATAGTGACTTTAGTAGTAACTCTGATAGTAAAACTTTTACTTTTAGTGCTTGGGTTTTTAGAAGGAATGATAGTGGAAATCATTACATATATAGTGCTGACGATGGTACTTATTCTTTTCAGGTGTTTATTAAAAACGGTAACGATATAGTTATATATGGTTGGCAAGGATCTAGTAGAAGATTATCAGCAACATCTAGCTCACTTAATCTTAAAGTTGGCTGGGTACATATCTTAATATCTATGGAGTTAGGAAATAGTTCAAATAGATATATTTACGTTGACGATACGGATGAGACAAATCACTTTTCTTTTAGTAATTACGACAATGACCCTATAGAATTTAGCCGTCAATATCATACGCTTGGAGGAGGGCCTGGTCGCTCTGGCGATTTTTTAGAAGGTAGATTAGCTCATGTATTTCTTGACTACACCTATCGTGATTTATCTACAGAATCTAATCGTAGGATTTTTATTGATTCTAACGGTGGCGCTACTGCTGTCTCAACTTTATCTGCATTAAATCCTATTATGTACTGTCCTTTAACAGAGGACTACGCTATTGGTAAAAACTTAGGCACTGGCGGTGACTTTACTGCCACTGGAAGAGTTTCTTTTGCTCAAGGAGGTGTTAATTATGTATCTGGTACTGCTGAAAGTGGAATGGTTTGGATTAAGTCTCGTGGTAGTGCCGTAAGCCATATTATTAACGATACAGTAAGAGGGGCAAATAATTTCCTTAATTCTAGTGCAACCACAGATAATACACCTTCTTCTGGTTATATGACAGACTTTACTGCAAATGGTTTTAGGGTAGGCACTCAAAGTAGGGTAAATAATTCAAGCTATTTTTATCAGTCGTGGTCTTGGAAAAAGGCCCCTAAATTTTTTGATGTAATAACATGGACAGGCAACGGAAGCGACAATAGAGCAATAAGCCATAGTTTAGCTTCCGTTCCTGGGATGATTATAGTTAAGAAAACTAGTTCGCAAAATGAACAAAACTGGATAGTGTGGCATAATAGTTTAAGCGCAGGTGAATTTTTACTTCTAAATGATACTAATGCAAAAAATACAAACAACGCTTTATTTACAACAACGCAACCAAACGCAAGTAATTTTTATGTAGGCACTGATGAAGCAGTCAATGGAAATAATTCAAGTTACGTGGCATATTTATTTGCACATAATAATGGCGATGGTGGTTTTGGTATTACAGGGGATCAAGATATCATCAAATGCGGCACGTATCAATCAGACGGATCTGCTAGTGAAATAGATGTAAATCTAGGATTTGAAGCTCAATTTATTATGGCTAAAGCAATCAGTACAACTGGAAACTGGCATGTTCAAAACATGTTAACAGGAGGGGCAGCAGACGGTATTTCTAATAATCCTTACTTACAATGGAATACAAATGATGCTGAAAGTGGGGATGGAACTGCAGGGGGTATCATACCCATTAATAATGGTTTTAGGGTTGGGCTTTTGGGTGACATTAACATTTTTAATGCAACGCAAACCTATGCGTACATGGCAATACGAAGAGGACCAATGGCAATTCCTACAAAAGCAAGTAACGTGTTTGCCGTGGTAGATAGATTTGATGATGAAATACCACAATATAAAAGTAATTTTATCACTGACCTAGTGCTTAATCTTTACACCTCAAGTGGCACTGCAAATAGAAGAATTTATCATAGATTAACAGGACATAAAAAACTTTTTACAGAAGCAACCAGCGCGGCTCAAGATGACACAGATCGTAAGTGGGATTTTAATGATGGGTTTTTAGGTGTAGAAAGCGATAACTACGATGGAATTATGTGGTCAAGAGCACCAAATTATTATGATCAAGTTCATTGGAATGGTACAGGAGCAAACAGAACGCAGGGCCACAATTTAGGGATAGCTCCTGAGATGATGTGGATTAAGAAGACAAGCAGTACAAGTAACTGGGTTGTTTGGCACAAAAGTTTAACATCAACAACAAACGGCTATATTCTTTTAGACCAAGACTTTGATGAACAAACTATCTCAACAGCGTGGAATGGTACAGCACCAACAGATACCAATATAAGTTTAGGCACTTGGACTCAGGTTAATCAGTCGGGTCAAAGATATATTGCTAATTTATTTGGCACAGTCGATGGTGTTTCAAAGGTTGGAACTTTCACAGGTAATGGTACTAATCAGACAATTGACTGTGGGTTTAGTTCAGGGTGTGCTTTATTTATCGTTAAAAGAATTGATGGAACTAGCCCTTGGTTAATGTTCACAGATCATCATGGGATTGTATCAGGAAACGATACATTTTGGTTTTTGAATGACACAAGTGAAAAAGTAACAGACTCTGACATAGTTGATCCTGCTGACTCTGGGATTATAATAAACTACGATTCAGCACGTTATATGAATGTAAGTAATGCAAAATATCTTTTTTATGCGATAGCCAAATGATAGAGTTAACAGAAGAACAACTAGAAAATATGTTAGATCGTGCTGCTAAGAAAGGTGCAAGTAAAGCATTGCATGAGTTAGGTTTACAGGATGCCAGCGCAGCTAATGATATACGTGAGATGCGTGGACTGTTAGATGCTTGGAGACTAACTAAAAAAAGTATATGGGCTACGACAGTAAAAATGGGAACAGTAGCAGTACTTACTTTTATAGCAACAGCAGTTTGGATGACATTTAAATAAACCACACTAAAAGTAGGGAGAGTGCTTGTGGACCCAGTTACCATCATAGGTGGTGCGACTGTAGCATTTAATGCGCTCAAGAAAGGCTTTCAAGTAGGTAAAGACCTACAAGATATGTCAGGACAGTTGACACAATGGGCAGGTGCTATGAGTGACCTGTCCTATGCTGAACAAAAAAATAAAAACCCTCCTTGGTGGAAAGCACTTAATGGAGGATCTGTTGAGGCAGAAGCTCTAGAAATATTTACAGCTAAAAGAAAAGCTGAATCTATGAGAAAAGAGCTAAAGGATTGGATCAGTTTCAGCATGGGGCCATCTGCATGGGATGAGCTTGTTGCTACTGAAGGAAAGATACGCAAGAAGAAGAAAGACCAAGAGTATCGTAAAGCAGAGATACAAGAAGCAATAGTTACTTGGACTCTTTCAATACTAATCATAATAACTGGAGCAGCGATGCTAGGTTTAATAATATACATGGTGACATAAATGGCTAAGTTTAAAGGTTTTAATACTCAACAAACATATCAGTTACTAACTGAACTAGGGTATGATGGCCCAGCAAGAAAAGAACAGATGGATGCATTTGTTGCAGCCACACCTTCTGCTGGTTCTATGCTAGGACGCTATACTGAAATAGCCAAGCAACGTGTAGAGGGTGAACCCCTGTCAGGTATCGGTATGAACGAAGGTGGACCTGTATTAACAGATGTAGCCACAGGTGCGCAAGACGATTCGGCCATGATTACTTTTCCTGATGGTAGTAAAGTTAGGGTTCAAAAAGGTTTTGCAGAAGCGTACTTAAATCACGCTAAGAATACAAACGTAGAGTTAAACTCTAGAGATGATTATAATAAGTTTTTTACAGATATGTCAGCAAAATCTGTTGATCCATATAGTATAGAGGCGGCTGTACACAAACAAGGTAATGATCTTACTTTGAAATACAGAGCAGAAAAACAAGGTAAAACAGTAAATCAACTGCAAGAAGAGTCACAACAATATAATGCAGAAAATAAGTTGTTGAAAAATGTTGGAACCGTAAGTGCTGCACCTAAACCAGAAGACTTTGATAATCGCATTAATCAAATTAAAATAGCACAAGAAAGTGGAAATCCAGAATTAGCCTCAAAATTATTAGTAGAATTACAATCAGAAGCTAATATACCTGACGCTGTAATTCAAGAAGCAGAGACAGCAGCAGGTACTACAGGTACTTCTACAGTTGGCACAGAAGTTACAGGTGCAGCAGCAGGTACTACAGGTACTTCTACAGTTGGCACAGAAGTTACAGGAACAACAATTAAAGAAGACACACATAGTACTTTAAAAGATGCTTCTATAGGTTCTAATATAGGAGATAAAGTTGTTGTTGATGGTATAGAGTACACTAAAGTTGCAGGGGAGCCTGGCAGTGGTATTGAATCTAAGATGGTTAAAACAGGAACTTCCTCTGGTACTGGCTCTGGTTCAACAGAAAACTATTTTAATCCAAATACTAACACATATCATTTTCAAGGAAAAGAGTACACAAGTGCAGCAGACTACTCTGAAGCAGTTCAAAATTATAGGACATCCATAGGTTTACCTGTTGATAATGATTCTGCTGCAGTTTTAGATGGGAGAGATATTGATGTCGATACAACTGTTATTGATGATACTAAAGAAGTAGAAGAGACAGGCGCTATCATAGATTTGACCAAAAAAGACGAAGAAACAGATGAAGAGGTAGACGATACAAAGGTAGACGATACAAAGGTAGACGATACTAAGGTAGACGATACAAAGGTAGACGAT
>Ga0208434_1000596_pt1 | contig 16507 bp, 29 predicted proteins | sample 13_taG_FD_184086 | JGI IMG/M metagenome (GOLD analysis project Ga0208434, IMG submission 184086) | Marine viral communities from the Subarctic Pacific Ocean - 13_ETSP_OMZ_AT15268 metaG (SPAdes) (version 2) | ecosystem: Environmental > Aquatic > Marine > Oceanic | place: Pacific Ocean | collected... | reverse complement strand
TACAGGGAAACCTGCGGCTGTCATGTACTGAGCAAGCGGGTCTTTCTTGTCTGAACGTACTCTACGAATGTAATGTTTAGAAAAACGGGGATGTATGCCGCTAGCAGAATCAACAAGCTGAGACACAGTACCGCTTGGCTTAACACAAGTAATAGCCGCAGACTGATTAATGCCAAGTTTGTCAGCCCATTCTTTATTAGTTTTAACTGCAACATCCTTCATCTCCTCCAACCACTTATCTAGGTCTGGTGAATCTTTACCCAGTAAATAGTGGTCACATATACCTGTTAAACTGACACCTAATAGTGCTTCTTCTTCTGTATTCTTTTTCCATACGTTGCGTAGGTAGCGGAAGTCAGTCAAGGTAGCCTGTAGGGTTCCGATAATGGAAGCTACTTCAACTTTCTTTTTAAGACTAACGAGGTCATCGTCTGCTCGTATAACGACCTCAGATAGGTTACAGAACTGATTACTGCGTAGGATAATCTCAGAGCAAGGGTTAGTCCCAAAGTCCTGCTCAGGGTCTCTACGTCCGTTCTTAGCGGCTATCTTCTGTGCCGCCACACGACTAAAGATACCACGTTCCCCCGCCTTACTGTCGTACATGGTGTGCATCTCAGTAAGGAATGACTCAAAGTCTGGCTTCTCTGTGTACGCTACGCTGTTGTTAGCCAGTCTACGTTGTCCTTCATCCATCCACCACTGACCAGACTTAGCCTTAGCCATACGTGGGTCTGATAGGTTTGACAAACTAATCAATGCTGACCTACGTACACCACCGACAACTACAATGTCTGCAATCTTACATACAACATCGTGGCACTCAATGCTTGTTAGCTTACGTCCTGATGCCTTCTGGAAGATGCCTACGCAGAAGTTAAACAAATCCTCAAGAGGCTCTGCGCCACTAGCACGACCACCAAAGGTCTTGAGTCTAGCACCTGATGGGCGTACTTTACTCATGTCCCACTTAGGTATCTTACCTGCGTACAGCATAGCGATTAACTCACGGAATGCACTAGCCCAACCAATCTTACTGTCTGCTACTACAATGGTACTGTCAGTCTCATGGAATGACTCAGCGATGACTGGTAGCTTGGTAATGAAGTTACGTTCAACACTGAACCCTACGCCTGTACCACACATCAGTACGTACATAAGTTCATCAAAGCTACGTGGTGAGTCAATGTGTAGGTAGCTACAGTTAAACCCTGCTACATTGTCCTTGTCTAACGCTTCGCCCGCTGTCATCATACAACGCATACTGGGCATTACGTCTAGGTTATGGATAGCGTTAAACAACTGTAGTGCTGTCTTCTCGTTTATCTGACCACGTTCCTTCCAGAAGTCTACGTATCTGTTGACTGTCTCATCCCAACGCTCACGTCTGCCTTCCTCTGGTAGCCAACGTGCGTAACGGGACTTGTGTATAAACTGTTGATACTGATTCATTTTTTAACTTCCTTATCTTTTAGTTTGTCTTTCTCTATATCTTCATCTGAGTGGTCATTGACATTAAGTTTGCCAAAGATAGCATCAAAGTTATCTGCGTATTTCTTGGAGTCGGTGGGTCGTTGTCCTGACCCTTTGCCTCCGTGTGTTTGTCCTTTCATTACCTAACCTCCTTAGTTACTACACTGGTCAGCCTATCTAAATACCACTGGGCTTTCTCTAAGTCCTCTGCGTGTTTACCTTTGCGTTCATATCGCCATAGGTACTTCATGGTGTTGCCCTTGAGATAACCTTTGAATGCCTCTGTTGTCATTGACTCTTCAATAGCTTCGATACATTCTATACTACCATAAGCGTAGTGCTTGGGGTGGTTAACCATATCTTCTGTCTGTTCATCTGGGTTGTTTACCAGATAGTCTTCATACTTCTTAACTAGGGCAGGATGTTTGTCTCTCAGCCTGTCCCAATCAGCAGGGGTTGCATCATCAATGCTCATTGTTTAAACTCCTTAACAGCTTTCTTTTTCTCATCTTATCGGCTTTCTTTCTCAATGCCTCAATCTCAGCTTCTACATCAGCCATTCCTATTAACTCACCATAGTGAGGTGAATCAGGATTGTTGTCGTACATATCTCGTTCTTTAATATCGTCATCAATGCTCATAATCATCCTCCGTAAATAAGTCTCTGTTCCTAATTAATCTATCCTCGAAAGCCTCTAGCAAGTCCTCAACTGATATGTCTAATGCTTCGACAACCAATACCGCATCGTAGTCCCTTGCTACTGCTTCCTTGAGTTCCTCCAATGTATGTGACATCATTCTTTTCCTTCAACATATTTGACAAGTTCCTGTGCGGTATGTAGTGTGTAGTGTTTCATACCTTCCTTCTCACACCACTGACCCATTGTAATCTTACCGCCCTTACGTACCTTCTTGTGTTCATTGGACAGTAAGAATATTAATTCGTAACCATCTTCTAATATTGTATCACGAATTGACTTATATTTCAAGGTGTCACCTACACGAAAGAAACCTTTTACCTCTACCATAACTTTCTTTTCTTCGTGTACAAAGTCTGGCATATAAGTCCTGTATACTGTGTAAGGAACTCCATAGGGTTCGTACTTGAACCCTTTACTCTTGACCTCTTTAGAAAACTCTTTCTCCAGTGCCGACCTGAACTTACCGCTTTTCTTGCTCAATTTCGACCTCCTGTACGTTGGGTTCGTACTCTACATTTATCAAGAATTTTGGACCATATGAGTAGGCAAACTTTCTTACCTCTGGATAGCAGTGCTTTTTGTATTGACAGTACGAGCATTTTATACCCAATTTTATATTCCCAGATTTTCCGTCTGGTACAGAGTCGGTACAGAAGGTTTCTGGCTCTGGCAAGCCTACTAGCTTTTTTACGTGGCGTATGCGCTCTGTAATGTCCCCCTTAATGTACTTATAGATTGGTGCTTGAGTATCTTCTAGGTCATACTTAAGTACCGCGAGATGTCCATTGGCTTTGTCCATAGCTAACCAACCGAACTCAGTCTCACCACAGGCATGGGCGTATGCTTTAATCTGGTCAACATAACCAAAGGCATCATCCATAGCCAGTGTACCATCCTTAAACTTCTTGAACCCGAAGGAACTGGCAGACTTAACATCAATAACAATACCATCAATCTTACAGTCCATGTGTCCCTTGATGCCTTCCACTTCGCATACCTTCTGCTCGTCAGTTACCGAGTGTCCTGCCATGCGTGTGAGGAACAACAACATCTCTTCAATCAAGTGACCATACATAAACTTAATGTAGGTTGCGGGTTGTATAGCTTCCTTCTCAGTACCATTAACAACATTCCAAAGTACTCTATCGTCACGACCAATGTTTGACAGGCGCAGTGTTCGGTTGTCTCTGATGCGCTTACGTCCGAACTCGGTACGCATTAGAGCCTTCATCGACTCACCGAACTTCTCAATCTCTGCTTCTACATCTACAGATTCTTCTGCCTCTTTCGTCTCCATCAGTCGGTATATATCATCTACTAATGTATGTATTGTTTTACTCATCTTCTATGTCCTTGAATGCCTTAATGACATCGCTTGAGAATAACTTTTTAAGGTTAACCAAGTGCATCCTGCTTGCGTTATGGTCTCCTCCTGATACGCTTCTAAATGTGTCTAGCTTGTTAACAATCTTCTTTAACACTGGTGTTTTAAATACTAATGTACAGTACTCATCGTCACCTATGCAGAGGTTATGAAACCAGTAGTCTGACTCGGTAGCCTCAATGCCTGATGGCTTACCCCATGACTCATACTCAATGCAGATGTTACCTGTCTTCTGCCATAAGTCCTTCTCTGATTTAACCTCAATCTTCTTGTCCTGTAGCATCTCAGCCACCCTGTCCTCCCTGACTTCTCCGTACTGCAAGTCGAGGTCAAACTTTTTCCTGTCCGCTTTAGTGGGTTTCACTCCAGTTATCTCCTATCTGATATTCGCCCGCAAGTGGGCAGTTAAGGTTAAAGTGTTGACCTGCCGCTTCCATACAGGAAACAGCAAGCCTACCGAATGTATCTACCTCACTCTCTTTAACCTCCGTCTGTATCTCATCGTGGATGTTACCAACAAACTTGTAGTCTAAGTTCCACAGTGTAGCGTACTCGTCCAACAAACACAGTGCCTTCTTCATAACAATAGCACCTGCTGATTGTAGCAGAGTGTTTAGTGCTGAGTGTTCTGAGCGTACTGCGACCCTTCGCCCGTCCAATCCGAGAACATAACCTCTTCGAGATGCCACACTAACTCTTTCTCGTAGGTCTCTAAGAGATGGCGTGTTTGTAAGGAACTTCTCCTTAAGTCGTCTACCATCTCTAGCAGTTCCTCCAACGATACTTCCGATTTTTGCATCCCCTGCTCCATAGAGGAACGCATAGATGAAAGTCTTTGCTTGACTTCGTGTGTCAACACCACTAGCAAGTTGGTTTGCTGTATGAATGTCTCCAGTGAGTATTTCATTTGTATAGTCCTTATCCTTCATGTAGTGAGCCAACATACGTAACTCAAGTCCTGATGCATCCATACCTACAATCTTGTAGCCTTTGGGTGATGTCCAACAGGCTCTACAATCTGTACCATAGGGTGCGCTTGAACTAGGGACTTGCGCGAGGTTAGGTGACGAGTGTGTCATGCGACCAGTCACTGCTCCGTTAGCATTTACATATCCATGTACACGTCCATCATCTGCAACAGCATCTAACCATGACTGTATCTGTGCAATACGCTTCTGAACCATTAGGTACTCAGCAATCATATTGGCTTCAGGTATACCAGTTACTTTAGATAGTACAGACTCATCGACAATAGCTTGACCCTTCTCTGTAAACTTCTCTGGCTTCCAACCAAAGTACTGCAAGTATCTAGCTATCTGTTGACGTGAACCTAAGTTGAACTCTGGGTAGTCTATGCGCGAGAACGTCTGTACATAATCCCGCCACTGCTCTCCTGCAAATTTAAGACCGACCACAGACGCTTCGCCACTTTTCTTATACTTCGGGGTGACTTGTTTAACATATGTAGGTAGCGGTATGAATTTCTCATGTACCATGTCTTCAAGTTCATATTTCTTCTCCTTTAATTGTGCTAATAATAGGAAGGCGTGTTCTTCATCTAACAACCATCCTGTTTCTGTTTGGCGAGTAATAATATTCTGTACGCTGTGTTCAAGGTCAATGCTTTCGCTTCTAAAATTAGCCAGTACCCCTTGTAACGCGTGGTACACTTTGACATTAACCAACACGTCTTGCTTACAATACTCCACCATGTCTTGCGAATACGTAGTCCAATCACTGTGTTCTCCTTTAGGGAAACCTAATCGCTGTCCCCAGTTATCTAAACTGTGACCACCTTCCCGTGATGGGTCAGTAAGTCTTGACAATACCAATGTATCTGTAATTTTACAACTACTAAAGTCTGTACCTAACAATCGTTCAAGAACTGGTACGTCATAGCCAATGATGTTGTGACCAATGACCTCAGCATCTTTGATATAAGCATTGAAGTCCTGCAACGTATCACCTGAGAACGTAACTGTCTCTTGGTTCGATAGGTCACAAGCAACGATTACCCAAACCTTTGTAGGCTTTAGTCCGTTAGCTTCTATATCAAAAACAATCTTCTTCACTAGAACTCCTGCTTGTCGTCCGATACAGGGCATGATGTTTCAATCATACGACCAGTATCTTTGTCATAGTACAGGTAACAAGCCGCGCCCGTTAGCCCTGCGTATCTGTTCTTAAGTACACGCACTGTAGTTGTGTTACGTACCTGTGCATCTTTGTTCTGTTGGTCACGTTCCAAACCAATCACCATGTCCGATAGCTGTGCGATTGCGGCAGAGCCACGTAGTTCAGCCAAGCTAATCTGTCCACCATCTTCGTGTGCTTTACCCGATGGTCTACGTAGGTGAGATACCAAGAACAATCCAACACCTGTCTCCTGTACTAACTGTCGTAGCTTAGTCATGATACTATCAATGGCTTTACGTTCGTCACCATTGTCTTGGTCTGACACAACGATGCTTAAGTGGTCAAGAATAATCCATTTACAATCAAGACCTTTCGCCATATACCTAATGCGACTTAGTAAGTTATCTTCGTTGGTAGAACCCCAGTGGTCAAACATATAGATACGTCCTGTGCCTAATGTCTTGTCCCAAAATACCTTCTTATCTTCCCTGCTAAAGTCGCGGCTCAGATGTAGAGTCTGGTTTGCCTCGATGCTCATAATCCCTAGAGCAGTCTTTGGTATGTCCTCTTCCAACGCGAGTATGCCAATGTTGTCATCTGTTGCACCTAGTAAGTAGTGTTCCAACTCTCTGACAATCTGTGACTTACCCATACCAGAACCACTGGTAATCGTTACTAGTTCCTTCTCTCTGAAACCATAGGTCATATCATTCAAGCACGTCCACGGATATGGTATGGACTTAACGTCCTCCTGTGCTACGATTGAATCCCAAGTATCAAGTCCTGCAATGATACCATCTGGCTGATAGGTCTTAGCATTCCACCATTCCCTGATGAATCCTTGTACGTTACGCTCCTTGAGCATATCTCCTGCATCCTTTGCAGATAGCTGTACGTTCTTCGCCTTGTTCGGTGTAAACAAATCCAACACCGCGCGTGATGCTTCCTGACCTGCTTTGTCACTGTCGAAACAGATGACCACGTTCTCGAATGATTCAAGCCATTCCAAGTTCTGCTTGATGTCCTTCACTGCGCCTGATGCACCTGAGCGTATTGACACTACAGCCCACTTGCCATCAAACATCTCTGACACTGCTAGAGCGTCTGCTTCTCCTTCTACAATTGTTATGTATTTACCACCACCTTTGAACGCTTGCTGACCAAACAGACCTACGTTGTCGAACGTACCGCTTGCATAGAATGCCTTGTTACTTACTATGCGTGACTTGTTCCCTGTCTGTGCGCCTGTGTCCTTGTCAAAGTATGGGTAGTGATGCTTGCTTATCTTACCCTCTGTGTCGTACTCAACTGTAACGCCAAACTTCTTGCACGTTGCCTCTGATATACGTCTATCGGGTATTGATGCTACTACTCCTGCCATCTCTAATGTCCTGTTCGCTTTTGGTTTACTCTCTATAACCTCGCCTGTTGCCCTCTCGTAGTGGTCACAACCGCCTGTAAAGCAGACGGCATGACCATCGGAGTACCTCGCGAGATTGTTCTTAGAGCCACACGAAGGGCATGGCTCATGTTTAACAAAATGCGAGTCAGTCATTAGAAGTCACCACCTCCTTCGGTAGCCTCTGCGAGTTCAATCACCTTGATGGCTGATAAATACGTAGACGTGCCGTGTACTGGGTGAGGTTTGCCCTCTGCGTACTTGACTCGTACCTTAGAGCCTCTGGTTAATCGACCTACAAAGTCTTTGCCATCTGCATCAAACATCGGTACTTCGTACTTGGTGCTAAACTTACGTTGTGCTGTGCCTTCGTACTCTCGGAGTTTGACACCCTTATCAGCAAGTTTGTCTGCATCTTCTGGTTCTAATGATAAGACCAGTGAGTACTTGCCTGTTGATTGACCCTGATATTCTTCGTGTTCGTCAAGGTTTGCGAACGCTACGTTACCTTCTAATACTGCCATTGTAATTTGCCTTTTATAGTTAATTAAAGATTACTTTAGTATTCTTAGGATACTTTAGAATATATTTTAATATATATAACTAAGTATCCTTTAGATTACATAAATATTATATCATGTATTACTGTTGGTTGCAACTATTTATATAAATTAATTGTTACTCCTTATTATATCACGTTCTTCTGCTGTTGACCAGTTCTCCTCTATCGCTTCGTCTGATGCCGTATGACAATCAGAGCATAGGTCAAGAAATTCGTCAGTCACTCTGTCTTTTTTGCGTAACTCTGCCTCTGTTAGTATAACGTCACACGCTTTACATCTACTCATTATTCAGCCTCCGTGTATGGTCTGCCATAGGTTATTGATAGGAATGGTAGCAGGATTACTACGCCCTCGAAGGGCATCGTGCTGTGTTCCTCTGTGATGTGATTGTATACCCATACGGCTTTGCTGTCTACAAATTCAAGGTCACACCCTACGCCATTACGCAATTCAATTGTCAATAGTCTGTCAAATATTTTTGTATTAATCATTGTCTAGTTCTCTCGCTGTTAGGTCGTCATCGTCATAATCGTCATCGTTGTCATAAGGCTTGTAATAGCCCTTGCCTTCGTCATAGTCACTGTAGTCATAACTAGGGTCATCGTCAATCCTGCAATATTCTCTACCCATTTCTCTCAAACCTCTCTCTAAGTTCTTCTATTAAGTCAAATATCTCTATAATATCTTTTTCTCTCATTTTGTATTCAGCTTCTAACTCCTGCATCTCTGCGTGTATAGCCTCTATAAGTGTCATATTGCTAACCATCTTGGTTTGCTCCTATCTTTTGTGCGTACTCGTAGCCTGTCCTGTAGCCCTCTTGGTACGATTCGTTGCCGTCTGGGTCACAGTTAAAGCCATTGACCCCATCATATTCACCGCGCTCCAAGTCTGTAAACTCTTGGAAATACTGTTGCATATTATACGTGTTCTCTGCTAAATCTTCAAGCTGTGCTTGTTGTATCGCATCTTTACTCATTTTCTAACCTCTCTAGGTCTTCTAAGAATAGTATAGCATCATCTAAGCACATTCCGATAGTAGTCCCTGTTCCGTCATTACTTACGGGTCGCTCTTTGGTATGCCTCGACAGTGCCTTTTTTACATCGTTTAAATTAAATATTGCATTGCTTATGTAATCGTTCATTGTCTTAACCTCCGATAAAATTAGTTAACCAGATGTATCCTAGCATACCTATGTAGCCCAATGCAAACCCTTGTATAAATTTTTTCAACATTTATTCTACCTCTCTACCAATTATGGACTACGCCCGCAATAATAAATAGGCACGTCACCAAATTTAATACTACCACAGCAGACCGCATCAGTGCAACTATATCTGCCTCTCTGTTGCTGTCTCCCAGTTTTTCACCAAGAGACAACGCCCACAATCGCCACAGTTTATTCATCGATATACACCTCCTCTATGGCTACGTCAGTGTGTCCAATGTTGCGCCATATCTCTGCTATATCTTCAGCCTCTACCCGTGTCAGGTAACACTTTGAGACCTCTACGCCTCCCACCCAAACTGTATACATCATCGCTTCGCCTCCGTCAATTCGTCAGTATCAATCCGCACCAAGTAGGTGTTCGTGCCGTTCATCGCTTGCAAAATCATATCTTCACCGAACAAAACGTCATAACCTCCGACCTCGTTTTTCTCCACAGTTGCGCCTTGTTGCTTCAACTCCTTAAGCACTCGCTGAAAGTCTCGCTTGCCGAATATCTTGGTACGTGTATTGCTGTCTTTGTCAAATTTTCTCATGCTCAATGCCTCCGTGGGCTGTTTAATTTCAATTTAGAAGGGTACTCTACAGAATACCCAACTAGATTGCAACTAATTATTTCACAGCGTACCAACTGCTCGTCATTGCCTCCTTGTTGCCGTTGCGTTCAATGTGCATTGACCAGTCTTTAGTGTAGACTCGCGCCTCTTTACCTGCCAGTTGCAGTACAGCGTTAAGTCTGCTCTGTGTGGTGCGTGTCTCCCACCCTGCGTTGGACACTAAAATTATCCCGTCAAAGTGTTTTGCAATGGCGTTGCCGTGTAGATACAACGTACCTCCCTCGCTTACTGTGTTGTCTTTACGCGCATCTTCTCCGCGAATGAATGCTCCTACTATGTCTTTTTCTATCTGTCTCATTATGCTACCTCTTTTTTACGTTCATTAGCGGGTTTAATCCATAGATACTCAGACCAAAATGGTTCGCTTGCATTACCCGCACAAATAAACGAATCATACCACCCATTAGATTCGTATTCCTTATAGTCTGACTCTGACATACGCTCAGAGTCCATATAACCCGCATCAACCGCATTATCTAGCGCACTGCCCTCATAGTCACCATATGAGACACATAACAACCCGTGTCCATTGCCGATTAAATAAGCATTCTCACCAAATCTAAACCCGTCTTTATTTGCAATTCTCATGTTACGCCACCTCCTTCTGTAAGTTCTCTTTGATTTCTTCGAGTTCCTGTCTAAGTTCCATATATTCCCACATTAACTTAACTGATTCCTCGTTGAGTTTTAGTTTTGATGTATCTGGCAATAGTTCCTTCAATGCCTTGAACATTCCCAGTGCTTCGCTTTGCTTGCGCTCTGCTCTGTCTGTCCAGTCTTTGCGACCATCTGCGTAGTATGACTGCTCCGCCCAGATTAATGCCTGTGTTGCTTCAATGTCTAGCTTGTATTCAGCTTGCTTCAGTTGGTTGAAAATATCTGTCTTATTCATATCTATGCCCTCCGTTGGGCTGTGTTTGTCTGTGTATGCCGTCCATTATATAGAGGTCATTGCTATTGTACAATGATTAATACGCATGACCTCAATTAATTATATGCACAGATGTAATGACCTTGTCCCTTCCTTTATTACACGTACGCGCGCGCGAGTATCACATAGAAGATTGGTTGTCAACTGTTTTTACAGATGTAGGCTATAGGTATCCGTAAGCATACTCACGTTCACCCGTCCAGGATTCCTTGTGACTATCTCAGGTATCCCAGTCACCCATAGTCCTTGAGTATTCCATTTGGATATGCTTGAGGGGGACGGGGGGCGGGCTGACCTGAGTTAATCATAGGTGTACCCGCAGGTATACTAAAAAAGCTAAAATTCAATAAAAAGAATTAACCTAAGTTTATCCCCTAAGTATTTGTTTTCCTTATGTATTCTTATGTATACTTAAGTATGACAAATATTCATATAAAGGGACACTTTAATTACTATTAGTTATGGAACTAAAAAGTTGGCTCGCGGGTCTAAATAAGCTAATAAAGTACTTGACATTAAGCTATAAATATGCTATAATATACTTATAGTATAGATTAATTTAAAGCCTTAAGGATACTTAAGTAGTCTTAGATATTATACTTTAATGATTATTCTTTAAAGTTAAATACTAAACGCGTCCCTAAGTATACTTAAGATAACTTAAGGAGAGTCCTATGGACAATAATACAGCTACTCCGAAAAGGAGAAGGGGCAGACCTAAGAAATCAGATATGGTGTCAAGAAAGAAAGGCACTACTGGTTTGTCAAGAGGTCGCCCGAAGGGTGATGCGGCTATCATCAACGAGTACAAGGGCAGGATGTTGTCATCCCCTAAGTCTCGTAAAGTCCTAGACTCGATATTCGATGCGGCACTTAACGATGACCATAAGAATCAAGCCGCGGCATGGAAGTTAGTCATGGATAGGATATTACCCACAGCTGTATTTGAGAATGATGTCATTAAGGGCGCGGGTAAGTCAGCGATACAGATAAACATTACTGGAGTTGGAGGAGCAGAGACTACAGTGGTGTCAGGGAATACAGAGGATGTCATAGACGATGGAGAAATCATAGATGGCTAAATACTTTGACAGAGACGAGTTTGCTTGTCAGTACACAGGCAACAACGAGATTAAAGAAGAGTTTATTGAGAAGCTAGATAAACTAAGAGAAGCCTGTGGTTTCCCCTTTGTAATTACGTCAGGATATAGAGATAAAACACACCCCATTGAAGCTAAGAAAGCAAAACCAGGAACAGGAACTCATGCACAAGGCATTGCCGCGGATATTAAAGTCACTAACGGCTACCAACGGTTTCGTATCGTTGAGAAGGCTATCGCGCTTGGATTCACAGGCGTGGGAGTTGCTCGTGGCTTCGTCCATGTTGATATCCGCAGTCCTGACGATACAACCCCTTATGTAATGTGGACTTACTAATATGAGTTTTAAATATCTTGTTAATCCCAACTTAAGAACAGAAGATAGAATAAAACAAGCAGGTATGCTTACAGAGTTTACTCCTGTAGGCGATGCTAGAGCAATAGCGGAAATACCTGAGTTATTAGGTCAAGGGAGATATGGTGCGGCAGGTGTCAACGCCTTGTCTGCTCTACCTGTGCTAGGGTTTTTCGGTGACATAGCTAGACTAGGACGAGAACAAAATAAAGTGTTACAGGCTACTCCTTTTTATCACGGAACTACTAAAGACTTTGATAAGTTTGATTTAAAGGCGGCTAGAGCAAACCGTGGTACAAACATAGAAGGTATATATTTAACACCTAGTAAAACCAGAGCAAAGCAGTTCGGAGATAAAGTATCTACACACAAAGTAAGTTTAGATATGTCAAAAGTAGCATCTCCTAATACAGTTCCTAGTAGTAAAATGATAAAAGAATATAAAAAACAACTTTTAAACAAAACGAATTACAAAGAAGATTGGATTGATGAGGCTATTATTCCTGAGTTTGTAGAAACAAAAAGAATAAAAGCAGACCTGAGCGGAGATATTAAAAGAGAAGTATACGAAGCAGGTGGTTACAAAGGTTTTGCAGACGGTGATGATTTAGTTGTTTTTGACCCTAACTTTATTAAATAGGACTTACTAATGGCTATTAAATATATCCATGTCAATCAACATAAGATACGTTCCAATAAAAAGAATAATGAAAATGAACCTGTGTTGACTGTAAAGGAAGGTAAGACAAACACATACGGTCATGCTGTCGAAATACACGGACCAAGTGAAATCATATATGGTGGTAACGATAAACCTATACTGTCCTGCGGGGCAAGGGTCGTTATAAAAACCAAAGCGGATATAACTATTAAATGACTGAACTCAATGTTTCGTTACTACCGTGGCAACAGGAAGTCTTTGAGGACACAACTAGATTCAAGGTCATAGCCGCAGGTAGACGTACAGGCAAGTCCCGCTTAGCCGCATGGATGTTAATCATCAGGGCTTTACAGTCTGATAAGGGTCATGTCTTCTACGTTGCACCTACACAGGGTCAGGCTAGGGACATTATGTGGCAGGTATTGATGGAGATAGGTAATCCTGTCATAGCCTCTAGTCACGTTAATAACTTACAAATAAAGCTAGTCAACGGGGCAACCATAGCACTTAAGGGTGCAGATAGACCAGAAACCATGCGTGGTGTCAGTCTTAAGTTCCTCGTTATGGATGAGTATGCGGATATGAAGCCAGAGGTCTGGGAGCAAATCCTTAGACCTGCACTAGCTGACCAGAAGGGAGACGCGCTGTTCATTGGTACGCCAATGGGACGTAATCACTTCTATGACTTATATACCTATGCTTGTGTAGCCGATGACCCTACCTTTGTAGGCTATCACTTTACAAGCTACGATAATCCACTGCTAGACCCTGAAGAGATTGAAGCGGCTAAGAAGTCTATGTCTGCATTTAGTTTCCGTCAGGAGTTCATGGCATCATTCGAGGCACAAGGCAGTGAACTATTTAAAGAAGACTACATTAAGTTTTCTGAAGAAGAACCCACTAGTGGTCAGTATTATATTGCTGTCGATTTGGCGGGGTTTGCTGATGTGGCAAAAGCTACAACTAAAACTAAACGACTTGACCAAACGGCTATCTCGGTTGTTAAAGCAAATGAAGAAGGTTGGTACGTTGCTGACATCATTCATGGTCGATGGGGTGTGGAACAAACTGCACGTAAAATCTTTGAAGCTGTACGAGACTATCGTCCAGTATCTGTCGGGATTGAGAAAGGAGCGTTAAAGAACGCTGTACTCCCGTACATCTCAGACTTGATGAAGGCTAATGATAGGTTCTTCCGTATTGAGGAACTGACTCACGGCAACAAGAAGAAGACCGATAGAATCGTGTGGGCTTTGCAAGGTAGGTTTGAACACGGTAAGATTACACTTAACAAGGGTTCGTGGAATACAGAGTTCCTAGATGAACTGTTCCAATTCCCTAGTCACCACGTACACGATGACTTGATTGACTCACTCGCTTACATAGACCAGTTGGCTAACATAGCCTACACCTCGGACTATGTGGAAGAAGAATTTGAATTTTTAGATACTTACGCAGGGTACTAATATGTTACTAGAAGATAAGGAAGAATTTACACTGGAGCAAGGCTTAGAAGGTTGGGTCATTGATAAATGTCAAAGTTGGCGTGACCACTATGAGTCTAACTACTCACAGAAGTTTGATGAGTACTATCGCCTATGGCGTGGTCAGTGGGCGGCAGAGGACAAGACCAGAGAGTCAGAACGCTCACGTATTATCTCCCCTGCGCTACAGCAAGCAGTTGAGTCATCCGTTGCGGAACTAGAGGAAGCTACCTTTGGTCGTGGCAAGTGGTTTGACATTGAGGATGACGTAGCGGACAACGAGAAGCGTGATATAGCGATGTTACGTGAAGTCCTATACAAAGACTTTAAAAAGAATAAAGTCCGTAAGAGCGTAGCTGAGTGCCTTATCAACGCGGCTGTATTCGGTACAGGTATCGCTGAAGTAGTATTAGAAGAAGAGAAAGAGTTTCAACCTGCTACACAACCTGTTATGGGTGGAGAGTTACAAGCAGTTGGTGTCAACATCGTAGATAAGACTTGCGTAAAGCTACGACCAGTAATGCCACAAAACTTCCTTATCGACCCACTAGCTACTTCCATTGAGGAAGCATTAGGTTGTGCAGTAGATGAGTTTGTCCCTATGCACTCTGTAGAGCAACTACAGGAAGCAGGGGTCTATCGTGACGTATACGTAGGTGACGCACCATCAGACTTCGACATTGAACCAGATAAAGACCTAGCGGTATTTGAGGACGATAAAGTACGTCTAACTAAGTACTATGGTTTAGTGCCTCGTCATTTATTAAAAGCGGCTCAAGAAGAATCAGAAGATGCAGAAGTAGAAGAACTAGTCGCTAATGAAGAGAGTGATTCATACTACGTAGAGGCTATCGTTGTTATTGCTAATGACGGTACTTTACTTAAGGCTGAAGAGAACCCGTACATGATGGGTGACAGACCAGTCGTTGCATTCCCGTGGGATGTCGTTCCTAGCCGTTTCTGGGGTCGAGGAGTATGTGAGAAAGGGTATAACTCTCAAAAGGCGTTAGACGCAGAACTACGCGCTAGAATCGATGCCTTAGCACTTACTATACACCCAATGATGGCTATTGATGCTACACGTATGCCTAGAGGCGCACGAGCAGAGGTACGAGCAGGTAAGACTATCTTAACCAACGGCAACCCTGCTGAAGTCCTACAGCCATTAAACTTCGGTAATGTCAGTCAAGTAACCTTCGGACAAGCCGCTGAACTACAGAAGATGGTACAGACAGCCACAGGTGCTATTGACTCTGCGGGTATCTCTGGCTCTATCAATGGTGATGCAACAGCCGCAGGTATCTCTATGAGCCTCGGTGCTATCATCAAGCGTCACAAGCGTACCCTAATCAACTTCCAAGAATCATTCCTTATTCCATTCGTAACTAAAGCCGCACATCGTTATATGCAGTTTAACCCTGAGCGTTATCCTGTAGCGGACTACAAGTTCCACACCTCTAGCAGTCTAGGCATCATTGCTCGTGAGTACGAGGTTACACAGCTTGTACAGTTACTACAGACTATGCAACAAGACAACCCAATGTACTCACAGTTGATTATGTCAATTATTGATAACATGAACTTATCTAACCGTGAAGAACTTATCTCTGCGTTGCAACAAGCTAATCAGCCTAACCCACAAGCACAGCAAGCACAACAAGCTATGCAACAGGCACAGGTTGAGTTCCAGAAGTCACAGACTGCGGCACTACAAGGTCAAGCGTTTGAGTCACAGGCTAGAGCGCAGAAACTCGCGGCAGAGGCTAGTGTTGTACCACAGGAGCTTGAGATTGACCGTATCAAGGCTGTTACGGCTAACCTTAAGTCAGGCGATGCAGATGACAAAGAGTTCCAGAAGCGTCTTAAAATATCAGAGCAGTTACTAAAAGAACGTGAAGTAGCTGTTAAAGAAACCCAACAAGGAAAAGCAAATGATAACACAGCGTCAGTTCAACGAGGCATTGGAGCAGGTGAACAAGGCATTCAAGAGCCAAGACCAGAAGCTAGCGGCATTGGAAGCGGAAGTCCAAGACCTCAAGGAATCCCTCAAGGAGAAGTCTAATGCCAACAAAAAAAGACCCAAGACTAGCTAGAGCAGGAGTTTCTGGCTTTAACAAGCCTAAGCGTACACCTAGTCACCCTACTAAGTCTCACGTAGTAGTAGCTAAGGAAGGTGATAAGGTTAAGACCATACGCTATGGACAGCAAGGAGTCTCAGGTGCAGGTAAGAATCCTAAGACTGCCGCTGAGAAAGCTAGACGTAAATCGTTCAAAGCACGACACGCCAAGAATATAGCCAAAGGCAAAATGTCTGCGGCTTACTGGGCAAATAAATCTAAATGGTAATCGGGAGATAACTATGCCATACGGTAAAGGTACATACGGTAGTAAAGTAGGAAGACCACCTAAGAAGAAAACTACAGCTAAACCTAAAAAGAAGCCAATGAAAAAAGGCAAGTAATTATGCCAGTTAAAA
>Ga0208434_1000593_pt1 | contig 16543 bp, 17 predicted proteins | sample 13_taG_FD_184086 | JGI IMG/M metagenome (GOLD analysis project Ga0208434, IMG submission 184086) | Marine viral communities from the Subarctic Pacific Ocean - 13_ETSP_OMZ_AT15268 metaG (SPAdes) (version 2) | ecosystem: Environmental > Aquatic > Marine > Oceanic | place: Pacific Ocean | collected... | reverse complement strand
AACGTCCCCGTGATACTGATCTGATGGTCCCCTGCGCTTGCATATGTGTGCGCTAGGTCCGCATCATTGTAGGTCGTGATTGAAGATGTTGGACCGCCGTCTCCCCAGTCAATCGTAGCGTTGAACGTGCCGACATTCTGACACGGGATCGTGAAGGTTTCATTGGGAGTGGTTGTTGTGACTGTAAACTCAAAAGCCATTATGCTCTTCCTCCATCAGTGATGTTCCAGCCAAAGGTTGTCGTCAGAACCTCTCGGCTGCTGATTGGTGAGTTCTCAGTTGCAAGGTTGGGACGGGCTGAGTCCGACGGGGCTATGGCTGCGTGGGAGGAGATTTCTTTTACGGAGATGTTGTCGAAGAAGGTGTGGGAACCCAGCACACCATCATTGTTTTGAAGGGCTATAAAGACAGACGACGTAGTAGCCGTAAACACCACGTCCACCTCTTTGTCTCCTGAAGAGCCAAGCGGTCCACCAGCCATGACAATATCGCCGTTGGCAATTTGCGTTCCAAGTAAAATCCGGTGTTTTGCAGCCGTCCCTTCGAACGAAGATGCCCGAAAACGATACGCACGACCCAACACGACAGAAATTTGTTGGTATCCGTAATTCCACGAACCAGAGTTGCCTGTCTCGACTTTTAACCGTTGGGTGTCGACCGACAAAAGTCCTAAATTGTTTGGCGTCCACCCACTCGTATCACTATCAAAAGTGCCATTAGTCACCAACTCAGGCCGCGCTGCTGTCGCCGCAGCAACCGTAGCACCACCCGTGTCGGATACGTCTAGCATCATGCCCACAGGATCGCCATCAACAGGGACACCGCCTGAACCATCACGGCCCACGCGCAGAGATGTCGTATCTTCGATGTCAAACAATACAGCACCCGTCTGGGCCGCAAGCAGCTCGTAGACATCTGCGTATTCAGTTACGTCTGGCGGATCAATAGGAGGCTGTGTGGTCGTGCCTAGATAGTCTTGCAGGACTGTCAGCTCGTCATAGTCAACTTGGCCCTGGCCCCATGAGCCGCCGTAGAAGCGGCCGTCGAGGCCTGCGCTAAATGAGGTGTTTTGTTGGCTAAACAGCGCAAGACCTTGGGTAGATCCGCTGTCGTCATAAGGTGTGATTGCCCCTGCGCTATTCGCGCCGTTTGACCGACCCGAAATACTGTTTGTTCCAGCTTGCTCAATAGTTAGGACTTGTTTGTTAGTTACGTCTTCTGTTGTTAAATCTGTAATACCATTTCCAGCAGCATTCCACCAACCCCAATTCCCCGTAGGAGATATAATCGGAGCGCCTCTATAGTCGTCCGACGTTGAAAAAGCCCGAGTATGAGCATTGCCGCCTACATCACTCTGCCAAGCCCCCACATGCCACCACTGCTCGCCAAGGTTCAGCGTTGGCTTGACCTCCATCCAGTCGTCTGAGCCGTCAGTGTCGAGGTAGTATTTGCGGTCGATGCTGGCGGGGAGTTCTTGGATAGATACGTTGTCGATGTCATAATCATCTGAAGAACTTGAATTAACAAACTTAAAGGCTATCGAATGAGAGCGTCTAAAATATGCGGTGTGCCATCCCGTAGAGGATACAACACCTAGATAGCCCACCGCGTCTAAGTATGGCCGCACTTGGCCGCCATTAATCCTTGGAACATAGTACGTAAGTTTATACCACTTGTTTATTTCTGAATTGTTTAAAGCAAACGCAAAGAAATTTACACCGCTGGTTCCTGCTGCGATGGTAGCCACCCCAGACCCAATGCTCCAGCCTGTGCCTTTGGTCCAATCACTATCAGTGTCAAAAGTGCCGTTGGTTACGAGGTTGGGGTAGAGGACGCGGCGGACGGAGATGTTGTCAAACTCGGCGTATTGGCCGATAGTGTTATTTCTTGGGCTTATCCGAATGTAGGTTGTAGATGTGACTGCGGTAAATGTCGTCGTTACGGATGCTTGTGAGGCAATAAGACCAGAATCATAAACTTTGTTTTGTGCGCCCGTTGCGTTCGATCCAATCCGCACAAGAGCGTCATCATTGCCATGAAACATGTCTGCTTTAAATTCGTATGTTTTGCCTACCTCTAACGTAAGTGAAAGATAAGCATACCCAAAAGACGCGGCTCCGTTTTCAACTCTTATTTTCCCACCAACTGAGCTAATAACAGCATTGTTTCCTGTGCTCCAATCCGAAACTTCTGTCCCATCGCCTTGAGAAACAAGCTCTGCCCCCCGCTCATCAAACGCGGTTAGGACTTTGCGGACGGTTACTTCATCAACCTCCATAAAGGCATCGACGGAGTTGCCGCCATCGTTACCGACCTCAATGCGGTGAGACGTTTCCCGCGCCCTGAATGTGCTGGTTTCTTCTACACCGTCTGACAAGGAGAAGAGGACGGAATCTATTGCTGTCGCGCCGTTAGATGATTGCACAATAAGCTTTGGACTTGCGCCGCTCACATTGTACCCAGTCGCCTTGACCTCATACTCTGCGCCGATCTCAAGCCCGGTGATTGTTGTATAAGCCCGTCCAGCACTAGTGCCTGTGAACGTAAGGCGAAAGCGGCCAGACTCCGATGAAATTGTGCAGCCTGCTCGCACTGTCCATCCAGTCGTGTCACTATCAAACGTCCCATTCGTAACTAGCTCCTCCCCACGCCCATTATCCGTAAGCGCAGCAGCCGTCAGGTCGGGATCGTCGAAAAGGACAGGTCGGGCAGAATCAGAGGGGGCTATCGCGTGGTGGCCGGGGATTTCTTTTATGGAGATGTTGTCGAAGGTATACACCGCCCCATTATTGAAATTTCCTCGTATTGATATAGTCGAAGACGTCGCCTCTGCTATGAAGACAGTGGACTGGGCCGTCCCCGCACTAGTAAATTGTCCCAGCCCTATATCAGGGGCCACCGCAAGATAATTTTCCCCATTGTAAATATCTACATTGATATTTGTCGTTGCAATTATATCAAGGGTAACCTGATAGGTAACACCTATTTTAGTCGTAATTACCTGTCTTGCTGACGCATAACCTCCAGCATCTGTCACTTTTAATTGGCCAGAAACACTTGCAAGCGTAGCGTTAACGCCGGTCCACCCACTAACATCCGTATCAAACGTCCCATTCGTCACCAGCTCAGTCGCCCCAGCGAGATAATCCTCTGCGGTCTTGCCTCCGAACTGTGAGGTATCCAGCATGATCCCAACAGGATCGCCCACGACAGGGTTCCCGCCGGAGCCGTCTGTATTTACGCGAAGCGAAGTCAGATCAGCGGGATCGTAGAAGACGTTGGTGTTGCTGGCGGCTTCTTCTCCCGCCAGCAAGTTATAGAATTTTCGGCCTAGAGACAGGACCAGTTGGCCCATACTCACAGATAGGTTTAGTCCAAGCCTCATTTTGTCGCCTTAATACAGCGCCACCATGTCAGTCGCCGTAGTTCCTGTTGAGTAAATACGGGTAACCTGTATTGGAAGAAAGCTGCCAGCTAAGACGCCGGTAAAGGTAATGGCCGTACCAGAGTACGCCATGTCCACTTTAATATCACCAGCGCCTCCAACATAAACACCCCGAGTAGGGTTGAAGGTGGTGCTGTCGCTCTTCGTTACAGCATTAGCCGTGTGGGCGGACACCGTAGCGTCCGCTGTACGGTAAGAAGGATTCGAAGCCATTAGCTAACTCCCCTATGCAGCAGCTGTTGCGCCTGTGTCTACGCGGATCCAGTTAGAACCGTCTGAGAAAACCAAGTTACCCGTACCGTTACCTGCGCCTTCTGCGGCCTTCCGGGCGTCAGAGGCATACGCTACAACACCTGCGTTTGAAGCGGCGGCAGCTGGAAGAGTAGCGACGGTGTAAGTGGTGACTTGAACGAAGCCGGTGAAACCGTTGTTAGATACAACTGGTCCTGAAAAAGTAGTAGTAGCCATGAAATCTCCTGTCGGGCTAAGTCAGCCGCACCATGCGACTGTCAGGGATAAATCATCATAGCTTGTGTTTTACAAAAAAGAAAGGGGCAGCCGCGTCCGGCCACCCCTTCCCAAATAAAAACCGCCGGAGCTTACGCAGCGCCCGGTGTGCCGAAGACGCTACGCCAGTCGGAAACACCGAAGGAATAACGCTCACGAGCTTTAAAGCGCATGTTACCGGTGTCGAAGTCACCTTCCATTGCCGTTTTAATTGGCGAACGGTTGAAGTACTTGAAGCCGTTAGGCGCATCAGTTTTGATGAAGAACGCATCGCTATCTGTGAGGAAGTGATTGACGCAGATACCGTCTGGAATCATTCCCATAGATTTCATGGCGTTCGTGTCGTTGTCCGCAGTTCCAGGACGCAGCGAAGAGTTGATGATCCGCTCTGCAACGAATTGCAGTTCTTTTGGGATAATCAGCTTCATGCCACGAACCGCGATCTTCAGACCACGCTCGTCAGTCAGACCAGCAATGTCGATCAGCATTTGCTCAAGCGAAGTTTCGTTGAGATCTGCTGCAACAGACAGAAGGTTGCGTTGGTTACCCGAAAGAGACGGGTGAGTCGATGAACACAGAGCTGCACCGTCGCCAACAGGGCTTGCAGTGCTGAACGCATTGTTCAGGATAGAAGCAGCCTTGATTTGCTTTGTCTGAGCCATAGAACGGGCCAGAGCTTTGGTGTAGCGAGAAGCCAGACGATCATAAAGATTGTCTTCGATAGCTTCTTCTGTGATCGAGAACGCAAGTGCGATGGTCTCGTGAGTGTAACGAGCTGTGTACGTCTCTTGAGCGTCATCAAAAGTGATGCCGTTGCCTTCCGGTTTAACCGGTGCAGTAGAGAAGCCACCGAGCATTACTTCCTCTTCAAAGGCGCGGTCCGAAGACTCTTCTTCAAAGATTTCAGCGTGCTCGTTCTCGTAACGATCATATTCCAATCCAAACAGTGCGTTTAGACCGGGTTCCAGCTCTTTAGCTAGCTGGGCGCGAGAAATAGCCATTATTTATTCCCCTTAAATGCCGGTTGTGATCGCAGTAGTTTGCGAAGCAAAACCACCAGCGTTGGAGTTGAAGTGAACGTTCAGACGCACAATCAGCGGAATACCTGCCGCTGTGTAGTCGCTGTTAGCCTCGTCATCGAGGATACCAACAATACGCAGTGGAAGAGTAGCCGTCGTAGCAATCGAAGACACAGAAAGCGCTGAGTTAGAGCTTCCGGTGTTTGCGCTGCCCGTACGAGCCGATGTGCCGAGAGAAGCGTTTGCGAAAACTCCAGTCAGAGCAGTTGCTCGGTCTGTGAGAGAAGCGTCAGACGCAACCTTGAACAGTTGATTTGGGTTGTCCGCAACGAAGGCTTTGACAGGATGATTTGTGTCAACGCTTACGCTGTTTGAACCAGGCCAGTAATTAACAAAGATTGGTTTCTTTGTTACGGAATCTACGTATTCCACACCCATCAGAACACCCAACGGTTGGACAGTGCCACCCGATGTCGCACCAGCATGATCAATGACGCCGGCAGAAGTCGGGACACAGATCGAGTACTGATAAATGGGGTTCGTGTTGTTAGAAGCAATCTCGTACTGAGTTACACCAGTAGAGTTTACACCGCTTCCAACAAGCCCGATAGGACGGAGACCGTAGGCAGTATTAGCATTTGCCATTTTAGTTCTTTCCTATTAGGGCAGCCCTAATTTTTGGGGCCGCCAAAAGTTACACGAGATTGACGATCAGGTTTGCTAATCGTCATGGTTGAATGAGAGTTCTCACGCATCATGTCATGATCCACCGCTTGCATTTGGTCGCGACTCTTAGAGTCGAAATAAGCAGTTCTTTCTGCAATGGTTTCTACAGGCAATCGTGCAAGAATTAGTCCACCTACACCGAACACACCTTCGTATTTCCCAGACTCAATGACAGGAAGTTCAAAATCAGGGTACTCGTCTTTACGAACAAGTTCCCAACCTTCCCGAAGTTTTGCACTAACGTTCTTAGTGTCATCGAAGCCACGCATCTCTGCACGGATCCAACGGTGTTTGAAGCCGTCTGGGGCTTGTGGTGCGTCTAACATAGACGGGGGAGCCCAAGGCTTTCTAATAGCCTGTTTCTCCCGGGTTTTGTTGGCGCGAGAAGTTCTGTTGACCGTAGTCTTTGCTTTGGTATCTTCAGTCATTATCATTGCTCCTTCACGTATTTCGCATATTCTTCAAGCGGCACACCCAGTTTTTTCGCTATTGCGACTTGGCTCGGGGTGAGACGAACCTTTTTTCCATTACTGCGCCCAGTTGATGTTCTAGAGGCTCCAGCAACCGTCTGAGCGGGTCGTTTGCTATTGCCGGAAAGCTTATGCGGAAATTCGCCCGCAATACGCTTGTCAAGCTCATTATAGTAATCATCTGTCTGCGGGTCAAACCCCTCATCCTCGACGAGCTTTTTGTGGATACCAAAGGCCGCATAAGTCATGGCCTCGTCCTGTCCAAACCAGCTGTTTTTAACCGCCCACTGCTCTGCCTTGGGGTCGGGGCGCTTAGGTGCAGCCTGGGGACGCTGTTGAGCTTGCTGGGCATACTGCGCCTGCTGGGTTTGTTGGGCATACTGAGCTTGCTGCCTCTGTCGTTCAGCTTGAACAGCCGCCTGCTGCGCTCTTTCCTGCTGAAGCGTAAGAGCTGTCAAAGCCTTTTGTGCTTCAACCGTTTTTGCGCTGTCTCCAACGTCCATAGCCTGTTTTAGGGCCACTTCCGCTTGCTGTATCTGAGAGCTTACACGGTTTTGAACTTCCGACACATAGCTCGTGTCCAAAGCATCCATACGCTGCTTGAGCGTCTGCGCCTCGTTCTGAACCTGCTTTGCGTAGTTGATAGCTTCCTGCTCTCTACGCTCGGCTTCTCTCATTTTCTTGGTAAGACGATCAATACGCTTCTGTGTAGAAGTATGCGCTTTGTCAAAATTGTCGTCGGCTTTTTGTTCTTCAACTACTTCGACCTCTGGGGCCTCTGTAGCTTCGACCTCGACTACCGTTTCTTCCGGTAAGTCCAAGTCCATTTGGGCTTCGTCACTCATGTTTACCTCTAGATGTGATGGATGTCTTCAGGGTCCATTATGGTCGCCAATATCTCATCATCGTTGAGTATTCGCACCTCACCCCCGTCAATGGTGAAACGGGAACCGGCATATCGGGCAAACATTACCCAATCCTTCTCCTTACACCACGGACCCGACGGGAATTTCTCTGTGTCCTGATAAGCGAGCGGACCGACCTTAAGTACGTATCCCGCTTGTGTGCCGATCTGACTCTTCTCCTGCACGTCATCCGGCAAGAAGATACCGCCTTCGGTTTTACCCTTACCACGGTAAGGCAGAATTAATATCCGCCAGCCTGTGGGGCTGGGTAGTCGCTCTAACAAGGACTTACCTATCATATCTGGGTTTAGTCGCGGTTTTTCCGCGTAAGCTTCGGCAAGGTTTTTCACACCCTCTTCGATAGCTTTTAAATCTAGCTTTGAATCCTTAGTCATCGGATTGCTCCTGTTTATCTAGCAGGCCCTTGAGTTCCCGTTCCACGTGATTTAGGGCGTCGAGGTTGCCCATAAGCTCACGATATTGCTCCATAGACTTGACGTTCCCGAAGACCATCAAATCAGCTACCGCTTCACGTCGTTCCTTAATTATTCGGAACACCGCTTCGGCAACATAGATTACATCCATTCACACCTCTCTTAAAACACCACCGTATGTGATATAATAAGATATATCTGCTTTTTATGCGATTTGAAAGTGCGGTGCGTCAATAAAAACACGTCTTTTTTGAGATCGGCGTAAATCGATGTAGTCGTTTCTTGCATCCTCCATGTCTTCAGTCCAACAACAAATGTCAGGAAGGTGCCAAGCACCACCCCAACAAAGTTTAACACCCTCTTCTAGGGCAGCGGTATGCATTGCATCCGCAATCTTGTCGTAGAGGGGCATTTCCCACGACACCCGACCGCCCACATAGGCAACCAGATCCACAGCCAGTCCCTCTAAATGCTTTGACTTAAGTGTCTGGCTAGCGCCTTGTTCTACAAGCTTTTTTTGCTCCTCAAGGGTGCGGAGGCCGCAGGTAACACCGAAATCAACTGTCGTAAGAGTAATCGCTTTCTCCACAACCCTCACAAGATCGAGGTGAACACCCTCTAAGCGACCAAGACTTCTCTTCGAAAGTTTGAACGTCATTGCGTCAGACCTTTTGTTTTCTCAAAAGTACGAAGGCCGCCAAGCCCAAGCATACCAAGAAGAACCGTCATTAGGCTCTCCATCTCAAACTCGGGAAGGGGCGGTGTCTCAACCTGAAACATTGATGTCAAAAACAAAGTGACTGGAAGACCCACAAAATGCCAAGCCAGGGCAATACCACAGGTCCAACCTACAAAAGGACGCCAACCCGCAACAAAAATGTTCCGGCTCTGTGCTTCCGTCTTGTTTACCTCGATCTGGGCGATAGTTAGCTCTTGGGCATGTCTTTGCGCCATAGTAGCTACTTCGTGGGCCAAAAGTGCTTTTTGGTCCTTATCTTCGATAAATTTATCTAGCAGACCCGTAATTGGGCCAATAAGTTGCTCAATCATTTCTTACGTCCTTCTACTCATCCAAGCGGAAACACCCATATAACCGCCAACGATACCAGCCATAGAGATGTAAAACATGCTCAAAACTTCAGACAAAGCATCAACACGCTCAATAGAAACCAATGGACTAAACAAAAGCGCTGTAAACAAATGCACCGCGAACAAGGATACAAAAGCCATCTGTTTCTGAGCGCGTAGCTTTCTAATCTGAGACTCCGTTTCCGCAAGCATCGTAGCCGCTACCGCCTCGTCGTCCGAAACAACACCGTCATTATCTAGGTCATATCTACCAAAGTTTTTAGACATCCTATGCCCCTAGAGAAGCGATGCCCCGAAAGAAGGGACTTATCCCACCTTCGCGACGGAAAGGGCTAGGCCGAGCCGCAAATTGAGAAGGGTCGAAACTATAACCATAACGGGAAGCGGAACGAACCGCTGAAACGTCTGACGCAGGTGCCACCATACCTTCTGGATTCCTAGCAACAAAATTTATTGCTGGAAACGTCGGCGAGGGGACCGGTAAGGAACCAATTCCTCCGGGAATACCAAACTCATAGCCGGGCGGGATGCCTCCCGCACTAAACCCACGTAAATCCACATTCTGTATGGAGTAGGGCTCTACAGATGATAAACTAGGATCAACAGCAGCACTCCTCTGAGGCACCGCGCCGGGAGAAATAAGGAAGCTGTTCTGAAAGTCTGGAATTATCGCCCTATTGGTCACGCTGCCCTCTTTGTTTTAAAAGTTCTCGTTCCATAGCCGAATTAATACGAGCCTGTGTTTGACGCTCCTGAGCAGCCAAGCGTTCATCAAACTGCTTAGAACGCATTGCCAAGGACTGAGCATCCAGAGCTGCCTTCTGCTGATCCATCGCCGCATCATTCTGCTCGGCTTGCTGCTTGATAGCCAATTCCTGCTTCTTAAGTTCCAGAAGAGGATCAGGCTGACCGGCCCCCGACAGCTGTTGTGACATCTGCTGAAGCTTCTGCATCCCCTGTGCAATCAACTGAGCCGTAAGCCGCTCTAGCTGAAGCATCTGCTCTTCCGTAGCCGGCTGTCCACCCGACTGGCTAACTTGCTGCATTAGCCCTACCGCCGCTTGTTCCTGCGCGGCTACACGGACATGCTCCATAATGTGCTTCTGAAGCGACATTGCCGCCATCGGCATCTGAGCAATCATAGGTGTGTTACCAAAAACCATGTGCGCCATAATGTGCGCCTCATGATCCTGACCCTCAAACACCTTCAAAGGGATGTTATCCAGAAGATTGATGTTCTCCTGTGCAGGGTCCGTGGGCCGTGGTTCCTCGTCCGGAACCCGCGTCATAATCCGATCTACATCCGACACACCTAGCGCGGAATACATATCACGGAACACTTCGTGCATGTTGTGCAGCTCAGGAGCCTGAGAAGCAAGCTGAAGCTTCGTCTGAGCCATAACAATGCGTTGAGACTGACTAAACACGTTCGGGTTGCTGACGGGGATTACGTCGATCCGGTCATCAAAGTCCTGCGCCATGATGGTCTCATCACCACCCTCGACAGAATAAGGATACTCCTGCGGCAGGCTTTCAGACATCACCCGAGCAAGGATCTTGAACTCCTGACGCATCGCGTAGTGCAGGCGCTTGTGAACAGCGCTCATGACCCGCGAACCTTGCTCCAACATAGCAAACGTCGTACCAACAGCCGCCTGATCATTACCATCGCCAACTTGCATGTCTGTAATAGTAGCAAACCGCTGACCAGCCTGAACAACGAAACCAAGAAGGTTAAATAGCGTCTGATCCGGACCCTTGAAAGGAAGAGGCATCAAGCTGTCGCGAATGGCACCGCCCGGCGCATCAACGTCACGGAACTCACCGGGCTGGAGCGGATCATCGTCGTCCCTGATCCGCAGCCCACGGGCCTTGAAACCCGCTGGGAGGTTCGACAGCGTACCAGCATCGATCAACTGACGGAGTGCCGCCGTCGCCGTTCTGGATAATCCACCAATCGTGTGAATAAGACCAAGGCCATAAAAACCAAAGCCGGGCAGAAACTTATAGTGCGTAAAATACGCTATCTTCTTCTTCTGATCATCGTCTTCGCGATAGTTGCGACGGACAGAAAGAACCTGACCATTGTCCTGAGAAATCGTGACAATGTACGGAACCTTGATACCCGTCGGATAACCGTCATCGTCTAGCTCTTCAAAACCCTCAATGTCCAGATCTACGTGACATTCCAACAAAGTGCAGTCGTAATCAACCGAAGAGGCCGAAATACCGTCTATCCGATCAACCTCTTCCTGAACAGAAGTTAACTCGCCTTGGGCAGGGATGACATCCACGTCTCGGTAAAAACCCGCAACCTGACGCTTCCGCAAATCATTCAAAGACATCTTAAAGACTTGAGTGATATTAGGACACGTCTCTAAATCAGACGTTTCATAAGGAACAACCAGGTTTTCCGCCGGAACAAACTTACTTACCGCACGACCGAGCGTGTCATCAAAATAAGTCTTCTTGAAGGTAGAACCCGCCAGAGGCAGATAAAACAGCATCTGGTCCATGTCTGGCGTGTAATCTTCCATCACATCCGTGATGTAATAATTCATAAACGTTTTAACGCGACGGGCTTGGTCTGCCTTAGATCGAGTCTCCTTACCCATCACCACCGTACGCACAGGGCCCGATGCAGGTAAAAGCTCGTTAAAAGCCTGCGCTTGGAATTGTGTGGCCGCTTCCGCTAAAAGAGGGTGGGTTACACCGGAGGACCCACGGAACGGTTGAGTTCTTTCTTCATAAGTGAAGCCGAGTAACTCCAAACCTTCGGCGTAAGCATCTTCCCATTCCTGACGGCCTGATTTGTTAGCATCAAACTGAGACAACAAATCATTAGCAATAGTCTGAAGTTCACGGTCCGATATCTGGTCAACCAGATTATCATCAAACTCTCCACCCGCCATCACGACGTCAATAGGCTCAAAATCAATGGTAACACCACCATCCTCTTCGGTGGTGATCTCAATCTCGCCTACATCGGCTGCTAAGATGTCCGCGTCAACTACGTTTATGCGATCAGGTATCTCTAAAGAAACCTCTGCCTCCAAATCATCCATATCTACTTGAGAAGGAACGTTCCGGTCTACTAAACCGCCATTAGACGTAGGTTTTCTAGCCACGATAACTCCTTAGAAAAATCCGCCTATCCCCGAAAAAGGTACAGGTCTTCTGTTTGAGGCATTACTCTCACCTACACCCCTGTAGAGATCAAGTCCAGTTTCTTCATCAGTAGGCACCGGACGATCCATAATAATACGCAACTGCTCCAAAACCAAATCATCCGCCGCAGCCGTAAGCTCCTCAATAGAAGCATCCGTTAAACCACCACGACGCATAAGGTCCAAACCAACGGATCTGTTCCGTGATTCCTGGGCAATGTCTTGGGGATTACCAAACACGCGGGACATGCCTTGGAAAAAACGCTGAGAAGCACGTTGCGTCTCAATACCATAACGTTGCGCCGCAACCATGCTCGAAAGTAAATCACCACGAACATCTATCAACTCTTGCGCCGTAGGTGCCGTGGGCCGCGATTCAGGGACCACGCGCCCCGTGCCCGGATAACCGTACTCTTCCATAAGTATATCGGCAAAAGGACCAGGAGAGCGGATTTGGCTAATATCTGCCGCTTGGTACGGAGAAGGACCACGGCGAAGACCTTCTTGGTCCGGTCGGATCATTTCTGGGAGAAGGTCGCCTAGCCCCTCCAATATCTCCCGTCCGATCTCACCACTTCCGCGCTCGGGAGGCATCCTGACTTCCGGTTCTTGCAAAGGCATAAGAAAACGCGACGTGTCTAGTTCGGTAGACAAGCCCGGAGAAAGCGATGAAAAAGCGTTGAGGTAACGATTCTTCCACTTATTTGCAAACTCGCCCGCCGTCTGATCTAACCGACCCCCGTTGTCTAGAATAGATTTTCTTGCTTTGTCTGCGGCCTTTGCAGGGGAATACTCCCCCACCTCGATCCAATAATCTACAAACACGTCGTAGACATTGCGGTTCGACTGAGTAAACAGTCGGGGTGTAATGCCGGGACCCTGCTGGTGCATAAGATACAATTCCCAGCCCACGGGTTCTCTCCCAAAGAGGTTGCGAAGCGTTCCCTGGTGTTCTTTAGCCATCCTCGTCGCAGCATCAGTGCTTGCAACATAGTCTAAGCGGTTGTCAAAGCCCCGACCCCTTAACCCGTATTCCTTGGCGGTGCTCCTAATAAATTGAAACAAACCCTTTGCAGAGTAATTTTCCTCCGCCCAATTCATCTTTTCCCCAAAGGTGGTGCCTTTGTTTTTCGGATGATTAAAACCGATAGAATACGATGTTTCCGCAGTAGGATCAAAGCTACTTTCAATGAGAGCCATGGTCCTGAGATGACCCTCGGGTAGGCCGGCATCCTCATTTTTTAAATTCAAAAAGTTTACTAGGTCTTCTCGCCGAATAACGTTTTCTTCAACCCAATCACGGCGTCGCGTGTCTGGGTTGCGCCGTCGGTTCTCTTCCCACATCTGAACAAACCTAATGTCGTCGGGGACGTTCGGGAGGGGGTTCGGAGATGTTGGACGGAGGTAGTCCTCTCGAAAACTAAAGAAAGAAGTATCCCGATCTCGGAACACAACATCCGGCTCAACCGGTTCCTCCGCATAACCTTTCCGAAGAAGCTCCTGCTCCTCATCGGAAAGCACCCGAGGCACCGTGTAGACCGAATGGGGCGGTTCCGGAAGTACCTCTTTAATTTTTTCATACACGTAGTCGTCACCCCTGAGCTCAGGAGACAACAACACCGGACTACTCATCACGTCCACAGGTACTGTAGGGTCTAGGCCCGTAAGCTGTCTTTGCTCCGTAAAGGTAACATCTTCCGGTCTAACCGAAATACGGTCCTCGGGTCTTTCAAGGGTGAAGGTGGGACCACGCGGAGGATTTCCCGGTAAGCCGTGCATCCGCTCTTCTAGAATATTTGGATTATCTTCGAAAAACGCAGCCGCTTGCCGTATTAACTTACGGTAAGGCTCCGGAAGCCTCCTCTCTTCGACATCCTGAACTGGTTCCGGCCCAGATGTAAGAGTTGAAAAACCAAGCGTTTCTTCTAACACCGGCCTCTCGTAATATTCCCGAGCGGGTTCTGCGTAAGGTGCGGCCCCAACCGCGTGTATGCCGCCGGCACCGCCAGCACCACTTCCCCCTGTAGCCGCCATTATCGCCTTTTGCATTGCAAGAGTACCGCCTTTTTTTGGTTAAAGAATTAGACGATACTACCGATTTTGTTCTCGTAGAAGAGCCGCGTTTTCAACGTCTTGGCGACGACGATACTGAAGATCTTGCATTTTTTGTAAATTCATAAGATCCGCTTCACGAGCACGAGATATGTTCATCAAGTTCTCTAGGGTCAGCTCTGCGCGATACTGTTCTAAAGGCTGTCTAAGTGCGCCGTCTTCTGTCACACCTCGGTAAAACGGGCGACCCTTCTCGTCAACACCAAGCTTACCCGCACGTTGCTCATAAGCAATGCGAGTGTCCGCTTCCATCGCGGCACGTTCCATGTCTTCCGGAGTCACATTGCCAGGAGGCAAGGGAAGAGAAGGACCAAGGCCACCAAACATTTTCTGAATCAACGCCGGAGGCTCATTTGGCATTGCCGGAGAAACCATCTCTGGCGTGACCATGTCATAATAAGAAGAACTCTCAGGAGGAAAACGATATGACGAGCCCTGATCAGGAGAAACCATGCCGCCGTCCTGATACTTCCGCACCTCACCACCGTACCTGAAACGGTCAACGGGGTTCTCCGCCATCGGATCACGGAATCCGCCTTGTTGGCGAATGCGTTCGCGGGTCGAAGGCTCAAAAACGTTTTGTGCAGGATCCTGCATCGGGTTCATCTCACCCATAGGGCGGTCGGGGCGGCCGCGATACGCGCCGACACCAGCTCCGGGCCCCACATAACCAGCCTGTTGAGCAGCGTCAAACTCAGCAAAAGCATTGCGAACACCCGCATCATACTGATCTTTGCTAATCGAGCCCATTTCATACGCCCGACCAAGACTCTCGATCATAGCGCTTATTTCTTCTCTGGTCTTAAAGGGGGCTCGGCTTCTGTCTGATCCGACACTGGTGGTTTGCATTACATTGGCTCCTCAGCTCAATAATAAGCCCTTACCTTTGTAGAGTTCTCACTAGGCTCCCAACCATCTGTAGGAAGCTGAATGAAATTACCCTGACGGTACCTCATAAGAGCTTGAGTCATACTATCAACAAGGTCATCATACTCGCCATTGGGAAAAGCCGCAACCTCTTCTATTAACTCCTCCGCAAACGCTTCTTCAGGAGCCCAGACCATCCCCGCCTCAAACAAAGGAGACACACTATGAACCCGCGTCAGCTTGTCGTTACCTTTAGAAGGCGTGAAGTTCACAACCGGTATGCCAACGTTCCGTAGTTCGTGGGTCAAAGGCAAACCACTCGCCTTAGCCTCAACAATGACGGTGTCGGGGTCCCAAAACTTCCACTGATCAAACGCAAGCTGCTTCAATTCAGGAAAATCCCACCGGCCCTTCTTACTATCAAGCAGAATCAGATGGGGCCCCTCGCCTTCTATAGGATAAAATACTCCCCACGTCGTAATTGCACTGAAATCCGCCGTCTCACGCTTCGAAAACGCCGTATCATAACTCTGAATGACATATTGTAGCTGAGGGACCGTCTTACCTTCCCACTTATTCCACCACTCACGGGGAATAATCGCATTCTCCTCACCCGTAGGGTTCTGCTGATACTGCGCATTCCACTTGCTCGGGGGAATAGATGCACGGACCGCAGATAAATCCTCAAGAGACCAGAACTCTGGCCAACAAGGCGTCTCATCATCAAAAATAGCAGGCAATTCGATGACTTCCCACTGATCTGCCTTAGGATCTTTACCCATCTGCTTGATTAATTGACCCGTCATATCCTTCTCAGACCAACGAGTTTGTACCAAAACAATAGATCCACCCGGCTGGAGCCGCTGTCGGGGGCCCCCAGTGTACCAATCCCACGCATCCTCAAAACCATTCGCACTCATAGCCGTCTGCTCCGAGTGAGGATCGTCAATAATCACAAGATCACCACCACGACCAGCCAAGTTGGAACCTACACCAACCGCATAGTACATCCCACCAGCGCTCGTGTCCCACCGACCAGAAGCCTTACTGTCCGCAGCAAGCTTAACTTCCGGGAAAATCGTCTTGTACTCGTCACTATCAATCAAATTCTTCGTCTTACGACCAAAATTTACCGCAAGCTCGGTCGTGTGCGTCGCCTGAATGATCTTCATCTTCGGATTACGGCCCATCATCCACGCAGGAAACAAGAACGAAGCAAATTCCGACTTCGTATGACGAGGTGCCATGTTGATTATAACACGCTTTAACTCACCACGGGCCACGCGCTCTAGCTTTTCAGCAATGATTTTATGATGACGGCCCGCGATGAACTCCGGCCACACAGTTTTGACAAAAGTTAGAAAATCTTTTTGGCAGGCTTCGTTTTTTTCCAGCACCGCAAGGCGCAAGCGAAGCTTTAATTCCTTCTCATTGTATTCGGACAGGTCTTCTTGATTCATTCGGGGGCCCCTGGGCTTAATTTTAAGCGGTTTTTGGTCCGTTTATAAGACAGTTAACACCAAAATAAAAAAACACAAAAATATTTGTCAGAAACATAGCCTTTACTGCCGCAGGCGGAGCGCCGTGGGCCATGCATTTCGGCATAGCAGCCATGCAAAAAAGGGTAGCTGCTAGCCTCGATTGGGGAAGGGACCCTGAGCTGTTGCCAGGATGCCACACAGTGTGACAAATATGTCACGGTCCGCGAAGTGTGGTATTTTTGCCACAGTTCCGGGCTTACGTTACGTCAACCACGGACCACGGACCACGGACCACGGACCACGGAAAACATTTGACCCCCC
>Ga0208434_1000590_pt1 | contig 16616 bp, 35 predicted proteins | sample 13_taG_FD_184086 | JGI IMG/M metagenome (GOLD analysis project Ga0208434, IMG submission 184086) | Marine viral communities from the Subarctic Pacific Ocean - 13_ETSP_OMZ_AT15268 metaG (SPAdes) (version 2) | ecosystem: Environmental > Aquatic > Marine > Oceanic | place: Pacific Ocean | collected... | reverse complement strand
GTCAATTCCATAAAAAAAAATTAGATTGGTTAATAATATAATTACGCATCTCGTGTATTATTTACACGGAATCTCCTATTTAACTTACAGATAATCAAGCACTTGCGAGCTATCTACGTTGTCAATTAGTTTTTGTATCGCTGCTTTTTTAATTTCAGATACTCTTACGTAAGAACTAGGTCCTTCAATACCTATAATCTTTGCAATATCATTAGCAGAATGTTTATCGCAATCCAGTCCGTAAGATAAGCGTAATACTTCATATTCTTTCGGATTTAAGTTCTTTTTTAATATACTTTTTAAATATATATTAAGCATACCTAAATTATAAGGCTCTGAACGATCAGGCACTTGATCAAAATAACTTTCTTCATTATCGGCCTGTTCATCTATACTTAAAAATATACTATTAAAAAATATCTCTACTATTTTTTTGTCTTGAGGGTTCTGACGCATTTCATTTAACTTATGTTCAGGTATGCGTATATGTCCTCTTGTTATATCAATTGATCTTCTTATTGCACCTTTAATTCTTTTAGACAAGAATGATTTAATTGTTTTTTCAGGGTCTTCAGACTCAACTATTTTACTCATTTCTATTTTATCTACCGCTGCAATTAATCCTTTACTACCTTCCTGTATTAGGTCGGTAATATCTAAAATACCAGATGCTTGTTGCATTGTTGAAAATTTATGTGCCATGTTTTCTACAAGTGGTAAGAATTTTATGATTAGCTCATCTCTAGTATAAAGATCATAAGATCTTTTATTCTCTGGCATACAGTTTTGTAAATCAACTTTATACCGAATGTAATTGCTTACATTATATTTTTTCATGTGCTTATATCATAGAGTTCAATAAATTTTTTTCGGTTTTTAATTGGTTATCAAGGTTTCTGTACACGGTTCTGGTTGAACAGCCAAGCATCCGTGCGATGGTTTGAACTGTTATGCATTCATGCATATCGTGTATAGCATTCATGCATTCATATATATTTCCTTTTGTTGCGATCTTAGATCTACCTATCAGCTTACCTACAATGCTAAGCTTCTGTGATCTACTCAATCCTGTAATGTCTTTAAATATTATTTTACGCATTTTATTTTTAGGTGCTCGTTCTAAGTCTATTTTATAAATACTTTCAATAATACTTAATAATACATCTTCGGATATTTCAAAGGTAATAAAATTATTTGGTTTATATGTAATGTATCTGCATAAAGTTTCAAATCCATTTTCATATAGGTTTGGATTTAAATATAATAACACAAGTAAATGCCATTTTAAAGATTTGAATGTATTGATTTTAGCTTTGCTTCTAAACAGTTCATAACATTCATGAGTACCTTCTTCATAAAAGTTACCCCATTCAAATACATGGCTTGGCTTGTCTATTATAGGATTGCGCCGATATATTATTCTATTGTCATTTAAATATTCCATCCTGCGTGACATTAGCCTGCTACTCGTTATATATATTAATTAGCTTACGTCGCATTACATTTCAAGAAGTTTTAGCCTTTGGCTATACTTTTTAATAAGATCCGCTTTATGCTTTAATGTTTTCACTGGAATAATACCACTTCGATTGTAAGACAAAACATCTTCAATTATTTCTTGTCTTAATATATAAATGTTATTCCATATATAATCTTTATGATCTTTAGTTCGGTTTACCCATATTATAATTTGTTTATTACCTATTTTAATTTTCATAATATTTTATCAATTTTATTTTGTATATGTTCTAGCCTTCGTTTAATTACATTTGCTCTTTCATATTGTTCAGACTCTTCACATTGCTTTAATAATTCACTTAACCGGCTATGTTCATCTAGCAATATTAAGAAATTATTTCCTTCTCCGGTAATTTTTTTATATAATTTATCCGCAATCATTTCAGCAATTGCTTTAGCTTCCCTTTCAGTCATCAGTTGTTTCTATTAATTTATATATATAATCTAATACTTTAAGTTCAGTTTGAGCACCTTCAATTAGGCCATTCATTTCTTCGCGTGTTATATTACCTCTAAACACACCGCTCTTAAGTTCTCGGCGTAGATCATCGAGGTGGATGCTCGCATGAATTACTTTAGCATATATCTTGCTGTTAGCTCGTTCTTTAATTGTCATCTTTAAATTGTTTATCATCAACTATATTATCAAGTTTATTACGTAAAACATTTGTAAATTTGTGGCCCATCGATTCCATTTTATCTAAACATCCACGCGTAAAATTATACATTTGTTTATTTTGTAATAGTTTGACTCTGTATTTTTCTTTATAAAATCTATCTGGATCAAGACGTTTTACTTGCATTTTCATTTTAGTATCCATATGCTGCTGCAATTTTAAATACTTTCTATGATAATCTTTTTCCCACAAAGGATTAATTACATTCTCAAATAGTTTAAGACCATGTATAACTGTTGCATGATCTTTATCCACAGCTTTACCAATCTTAACTAATGATTCACCTGAATAATCTTGAGCTAATTTATAATAGATTGCTCTAGGGTATACCACATCGCGTCTGCGTGTGCGTTCTTGTATTCTTTTATTAAATGCGTTGTTTACTATATTTCTAATAACTATCGAGTTCATTTTCGTTTCTGTTTCCACGGGGGTTAATACTTGGTTGTTTCCATTTATATCCTAATATGGGATGCATATAATAATCGTATACATCCCAGATCATTTGTTCTTTATCTTTCATTATACTACTTCTAAATTAAGTTCGCGTGCTACATAGTTAATGTGCCTGCTTGTTGTGGGGCTAGTTGCGCCTACACCATCCACCCACCAAGGCATTTTCTTTAGTGTGTTACCGTAGATTGTTGCAACGTGTGTATCATATGAAATGATTGCATCACCACATCTTTTAAGGTTTTGTTTGTATCTGTCAAATCTTTCTGGTCTCATAGTTTTATAAAGGTTAATGGTTTAATATATTTGTTAATGAATTTGCCAATTGATTCAGCATTGCGCATGCCTTCGAACATAAAGGGTTCAACGCTTTTGTAAAGGTATTCTCGATTGTTTACAAATGTAAGCGTAAGCTCACTGGTTTCGTGGTTGTACTCGGCAAGTTTAATTGCTGCAGAGTTTACATTGATTCGTTCTTTAATTAGTTTTGTCATATTTACTTTGTTTTATTATATTATCAAGTGTATTGCGTGTTAATTCTGTAGATGGTATTTTGTCTACAATATCTGTTGTTACATCTTTGGGGTAATGTTTTAATATGTTTTGAATTACCCCGTCAAGTACATGATCATCCAGCTCGTTGTTGAGTGTGTAATGATCAGTTTTATTTTTATACGTTACAGATAGCTTACTCAGTCCCATCGTCGTCTATGTTTTCGCTTAGCCATCTTTCAATCTCAGACTCATCCATGTATTCCTCTACATCATCCATAAGGATTCTAGCCTCAGGAATATCTTCAGCAACTTGTACTATGCGCTCCATGATGGTATCAAAATCAGGTTGATAGTAGTATACATCATTTTCCCAGTTAAGACAGCCAGGGTCTTCGGTTAAGATATAAACGTTATATCCGTCTGCTGTCATGTACTCAGTTAATTGTAAATCATTATCACAATAGTTGTCAAAGTTTGTAATGGTTACATTTAGGTGTTTTTCTAGTCTTTCTAATGGTGTCATAATTTTTGGTTTTAAAGTTGTTGGTTTAATATATAATTTAATACTTGTTTAGTTGTTCCAGTCATGCTTTGCTCAACACCATTTTGGTCTTGAAACGAAAGTTTATAGAACTTAGGTTTGTGTATTTCAAACTCGGTGTTAAATTTATTTCCTGCCATAATATTTAATTTTAGTTAGTGAGCATGGCGGGAGTCGAACCCGCACCTTAGTACCGTAGCATGCTCTATATTGTACGGAGGAGGAGGAACATTACCCTCGCTTCATCTCGAGATTCTATCTGCCCGTCGGCAATCCCCCGTAGCTGGTTACACATATATGCATGTGTATAGCATTTAGTCTTCAACCTGTTCAGGTGCTTTATATTTGTTATCAATGTAGTCAATCAATCTTACCGTGAAGTATTCGATTAAGTCATTGCCTTCAAAGCCATCATCAAGTAATGGTTTAAGCTTTTCAATGTTGTAGTCAAACGCCCAGTCGTCAACTAAACCTCTCATGCGTTCGTGCTTTCTTTTAAGTTCTAAATAGTTTTCTAGTTTGTTACTCATAATTATTATTTTTTAGATTCATATATATTATCAATAGCCTTGCGTATTTATTCTGTAAGAGCGTGAGCTATCTTAAGTAATTCAACTGTGCTTTCGTGTTCGGCTTCAACACGCCATGAGTTCTTTTCCTTTACTTCTAATCTCCAACTATTCATATTGAACCCACCTCGGATCTGCCAGTCTTGTATGTTTCTTTTCATTTTGTTACGCGTTTAATTAATGTAAATAATATTTGTTGCTTTACTTTTAGTTCGAGTTCATTAACATCTGGGTAGTTAGTTCCATCCAATGTCCAGTGGACTGTCTTGTTAATATAATTTTCAATATCATCTGTGCACTCTTGTGCAAATCTTTCAACTGCTTTCATCCTATATATTCTAATAAGTTTTTAATCTTCTTTAAATTCTTGTGTGCAATTTGTGCATTCATAAAGTGTGCATAGTCTGGGCCAAGTTCAACCAGATCATCGATCGTTTGGCGTAGCTCATAGAGTTTGTCTTTTGTTTTCATATTATTTGTTCTTTAAATATATATTATAATCTTCTTTTACTTTATCTAATACCCTGCTTAAATCTTGTGGGTCATAATCAAAGGTTGAAACTTTCATCCAGTGTGCAACGGATTCTAAGGATTCAATTGCTTGTTCTTTATTTGTCATAGTGTATAATATTATGTTCCGCTATAGCCCCAGGCCCCAGCTTCACTGTTTAAATATTCATCTTGCATTTTATCAAGCTCAACCTTAGTATCATACTTAGATACATGTTCTCTAATAGTATCAACAGCCTCAGAAATATCATCGAAGTTGATGTGTGTATGTGCTGACGGTCTTTTAAGTATTACCGTGGCACCCAGTGAACTGATCTTATTTCCCATATAATCATATGTACCAGTCTTAAAGTCATACTTTTCATTTGATAAATTTTTCATTTGTAAAGGTGTTAAGTTATTTGTATATATTTTTTTTAGGTTAGTTATAATGCATAATCAGTATGCACATATATAATTATTTATAATTATTATCGGGTTGATTACGTATTTATTCTGTAAGCTTCCTGAGTGCGACATTAGGTACTTAATATAGATTAATAACAGGCTATTGTCACACACTTTAATCGTGTTGGAATTTTGGATTCGATGTTATGAAATCTAATTCACTTTTCCACTGTTCAGGTGTTATTTGTTTTTGCATTGCTTTAAGGTATAGACTGGTGACGTCTACATTATATCCATCTTTACTTTTAATTGTTACCATCATAGTTTTATATTTATTATATTATCAGATCATTAACGTATTATTTTTGTAAAGTCTCTTTTATATCTTCAAGTTCTACTAGGTCTTGGTTGATTAAGAATGATAATTCTCTGTTATCATTTTTCATTATATATTCTATTAGATCTAATCTATCTGTGATATCATAGTGACTTTCATCGTTATAAATTTGGATTAAAGAATTGTAAACTTCATCTCTGTCAATAGTGTGTGTCATAATTTTATATTTTAAGTTTATTATATTATCAAGTCAAGGACGTATTATTTCTGTAAGGACTCACTTTGGTCGACGACGGAGGTGAGGTTCAGATCGATCTTCTCGATGACTTCGTTTACGTGTTCTTCAAATTTTGGTGGCACATCGTCTTTGTGTCGATTTATTAATAGGTCTTCAACTGCGTACCTCATCAGGTTCAATTCGTTCTTTGTAAATTTCATATTATATATTTTTATTATAGTTATAATTCATTAGTGCCATGTGTGCATCCCAGAGCTCGTCGGCTTCTTCTTGTCGTTCGGGATCGTGTTCGATTAGTCGGTATTTTTCTAGGTATTCACTCATATTATTTTATATTATTATCAATTGTATTACGTATTTATTCTGTAACCTCTATCACTTCTTTTATTTCGTCTAAGCCCCATTTTGCAGCTGCATATTTAGTTGCTTCCATTATACTATTAGCTCTTACATAACTATAGAAGTTTCTTAAATTTCTTTTTGAATCTATCCAATGTGATTCTTTAATTACTTTGTACATATCTTTTATTTTATATTATTATCAAATTAGTTGCGTATTATTTCTGTAAGGTTTTAGATTAGATCTGGATTTGCATTAGGTTGTAAGTGATATACTCTATAGTAGTATTCTTCTATACTTTCATTATATTTCATTTCTATTGTACTTTCAACATAAATTAAATTTTCATTTTTAATTTGTTCTTCACTTCCATAGTAATTTGGTAAATGAATCTTTTCCATTTCGTTTAGTATTAAACTTGTTAGATCTAGCATAGTATTTATATTTATTAGTTACATTTATATTATCAAATGGATAACGTATTATTTCTGCAAACTTTCAAAATAGTTTTCAAATGAAAAAGATCAAAAAGTACGTGATTTTTCTGTAAAACCTAAAACCTTCCGTGTTTTTTCTGTAAAAAAGGGGGAACCCGGTAAAACTAAAACAACTTTCTGTAAAGTACTGGTACTCAAATATATACATACAACACAAAATCTATACATATCTAACGTATTTTTTAACCCAGTGTGACGTTAGGTAGTTATAAATACTTTAGTAGTAGGCTAATGTCGCATACGATGTAAAATTTGTAAGTTGTGTGTAACTTATGCGATTATAAAAGAATAGAATTATATTTAATTATGAAAAAGAATGAGGTTCTAGTTAAGTCCAATGGGCTGAGGAATGAATTAAAGGAAATACGTAAGAGTATTGACAAACTAACGAACGCAATGATAGAAATACACATTGCACAAACAAACCAACATGAAAGTATTAATAACAAGCTTTGCACTTGCAACACTAATGATGAGCTGCGGGACAATAAGAGAAGCACGAATAAATGAATTTAAGGAACTAACTAAGGATATGCGTATAAAAACGCAAGATGAAGCTAGGATAGCTCAAGTTTTATATTTAAAAATAGTAAATAAACGCAATTATGAAAAATAAAATGGATTCTCCTGTAGAAGGTAATGCTTTTGGAGGGCTAATGGCCAAAAATTTAGATGCAGGTATGTCAAAAAGCGAGGCGGCTGCTAATGCTGCAGCAACTCTTAAGCAAAGAAACGACAGTGTAGCTAGTTATAAAAACTTTGGAGTATCAGCTAGCCCCAGTATGATGAATTTAATGGGCAAAAGCTATAAAAAATAATAATGCCCCAAAATTTAACCCCTGGTGCTCGTAAAAGAAAAGCAATACGGGACAAAGAATATGCTATGACGCCTAGAAGACGGCGTATGAAAGCAGAAAATCAACGCCTTCGGCGTAAAGCTATTAAAAGGGGCTTCAATCTGGCCGGTCTAGATTACGATCACGAAGATAAAAAATTTGAATCAATAAAAAGGAATAGAGGTAACGACGGAAACGGCACCAAAACAGAAACAGCATAAAAATTAGCACATGGCAATAATTTATTCATACCCTCAAGCAACACCAACTGCTTCAGACTTACTAATCGGTACACTACTATCGGATGATAGTGGAGAAAATCCAACAAAATCATTTACTATAGCGGATATTATTGGTTTGGTACCCGCAGCCGGAACAGGAGGGACAGTTACATCAATAGGCCTAACTAATACAGATGGTTTTTTAACAATTCAAAACACTCCTATAACTACAGCTGGTAATATAGGGGTTAATCTTTTTACATCGGGAGGTACCCCCGGGGCTACTACATTCTATAGAGGAGATGGCCAATGGGCCGAGCCGACTGGAACAGGTACACAGGTAACTTACACTATACAATCACAAACTAACGGTCCTAACATTGACATAGAGCTTTTAGATGATCCATCAACAAACCCAACAACTGTAACTTTAATACCGGGGAATGATATAGCTTTAGTCAATGCATCAAATGAAATAACAATTGCATCTGAGGCTGTTTCAACGGTGGTTGGTGGTACTTTTATAAATGTTGATTCTACTAATACACTAAGCCCTATAGTAAATTTATCCGCAACCGGCACCCCTGATGCTACCAGCTTTTTAAGAGGAGACAATACCTGGGCTGTTCCTAGTGGCGGAGGCGGTGGAGGAAGCATGAGCTCCTGGGATTTATTAGCAGACACCGGAACCACTCAAAATATTACTGATGGTGAAGATGTAAAACTTATTGGTGGCTCTGGTATTAGCACAGCTGTAGCGGATAATGCAGGTGTTGCTGAAGTAACAATAAATTTATCAGGCACAGCGGTAGGTAGCTTAACCACGGCAGCTACAACATATGACAATTCAGCGGATGCTTTAAATGTTTCCGCATCTGGTAATGACTATACCATTAATGCTAAAAATGTTATTACCCCCGGAGTTAATCCAGTGGGAACTCCGACAATATCTCAAATAAGAAACATAGTTTCTCTTACATCCGCTCAATATACAGCAATCACAACAAAAGATCCAAACACACTTTATATAGTAGTATAATATGGCCATATATTTAGGTACCCAAGCAATTTCAAACTTATATCTGGGAAACCAAGAAATATGTGAATCTTTTTTAGAATCTACACAAATTTATGATGGATGTGCATTTACACCTGTAGTAGTAACACTGCAAGTAAATAATAATATATCGGGTCCATCTGCAGGATATACTATTGGTGGTGATCAAAATGGCGCACAGCAGTCAGGAGAAGGCGGGGTTGGCTCATATGCTTTTAATACTACAGTTTCGGTAAATAGTGGCTATCAATTTTCTTCAGGCCCTACTGTGAATAATGCGAGCGGAACTTTACCATTATCAGATCAGACCGTAACAACTACGTTATCAGGAACAGTAGCATTAATTCCTACAAATAGAACAGTGACGTTAAATATAGTTGATAATGTTAATGACCCCGGTGTCAGTCATACTTTTTCAGGTGATCCGGACGGGGACACCGTAACAGGACTACCAGGATCTTCATACAGCTTTACTTCTACATTAAATATAGCGTCAGAGTGGGAGGGGTCTATAACGCCAAATACAACTCAAACCGTAAGTGGATCAATACCCAGCTCAAATACTACTGTTAATATGACATTTAATGGTACATTGACTCAAAAAACATATACAGTAAATCATTCTTACGATACCTCTGGTGTTACTGGCACCCAATATAGTGCGCCTTCATCATCGGTAACTGGGGCAAATTCTGATGTTGTTTCACAAACAGGAAGTTCTGTTACAGGGCGAGCAGGAGCAGCTTGGAATTTTGTAACATCTGGATTACAAGCAAATTCTACGTACGAATGGACTAGTGGTCCAACTCTATCTCCAACATCACCAAGAGCAGTAACTATAACAGGAGGACAAACAACACCGTCTACTCTTACAACCTTTGTTACAGGAACCGTTTCACAAATTGTAAACCAAGTTACTTTAGGTGGTGTACCTAGACCTTGTGCAAATTATTCATGTATAATTCCAGGGTCAGGGAGTCAACAAAGTAATGTTTGGTATTATTCAGGAACTTTAAGTGTAGGCACTGTTCTTTGGTCAAATAATGATTTAACAGGAAGTAATCCTGCGGCTGGTTTTTACGGAAAACTTAGTGGAGGTACAGGAAGTGTACAATATGGTTCTAGTGCTGTTATAGCATTACCTTCTTGTGTAAGTTCTCTTAATGCTGTAACTCTTAAGTTTGATAGCACACCGGCTTTCGCGTGCGCAGCAGCTACTGATGAAGCTGGCTATATGGATGGCTTCGCATTAACAACTTCTAGCAATTTTTATACTGATAGTACAGGTTGTTCCTTTGGTTCAAACGGTTATTATTCAGATGGAACGTATGTCCGTGAATTAAGTAATGGAGCATTTATATCTTTTGCATCTTGTTAAAAATAAAAAAAATAAAAAACATATAAAATGGCAATAATATATACTTACCCGGTAGTTGCACCCGCACTATCAGATCTGGTTATAGGTACAGATTTAGGCGGTAAAAACCCAACTAAAAATTTTACAATACAAAGTATTGCAGATTTGGTTGGAGGGGTAAAGCAAATAGTTGCCGGAACAGATATATCAGTAGACCCAACAGATGGAACAGGCATTGTAACAGTAAATTCAACGCTTGATCCTGGGGTTACTTCTTTAATAGCTGGGGACAATATTAATTTATCACCTGCTGATGGGACAGGGGATGTTACTATTGGTGTAAGCAATGTTGTGTTATCTGTATCTACCGGTGATGCTGATACAATATTAATAGGCGGCACAAACGTAAGTCCTACAGTTTCTGCTAATGTTACATCAACAATAGCTTCTGGAGGAGCTAATTTGGTAGCGGCAGGCACAATATATGATTTTGTAGATACAAATTATATTCCTTATGCGGAAACCTCAACTTCACAAATACAGTTTGTTGATAATAACTCTGCTTTAGGAACATCAGATACTGTGGTACCTACTCAATTAGCTGTTAAAACTTATGTAGATAATGCTGTTACAGGCCAGTTAATATATCAAGGTGGTTATAATGCCGCAACTAATACTCCAGATCTTACAACTTCTCCTAATAGTATTTTACAAGGGTGGACATATACAGTTACGACTGCGGGAACATTTTTTACCGAAACGGTTGAGGTTGGCGATTTATTAATAGCCGAAAGTGATAATCCAACTTCGTTAAGCAATTGGACAACAGTACAAAATAATATTGGTATTGCGACCGATACGATACAAGGTATTGCTAATTTTCCAATTTCAGGTGGTTTATCAATAAACGCAGGAGCGGTTTCATTGCCTGATTCAGGTGTAACTGCAGGGTCTTATACACTTTCTGATATAACGGTAGATGCTAAAGGAAGGATAACTTCAGCGTCAAGTGGAACAGTAAATATAGGAGTATCTGACTTATCTTCTGCTTCAGGTACCTTTATAACAATTGCTAATTTATCTTCAGCAACAGGGGCTATTGATTTAGGTACTGTTGATTTATCAGCTACTGGAACCCCTAGCAGTACTACTTTTTTAAGAGGGGATAATACTTGGGCTACTGTTATTTCTGAAAATGACTATGTTGATGGCATACAATTTGATACAGGAACTGGTGTACTAACTTTAGAAAGAACTGGAGCTTTAGCGGATTTAACTCAAGATTTAGATGGTAGATATGCATTAGCATCTGATGTACCATCCAATATAGTACAAACAGTTGACACAACTAGTGGTGCGTTCATAGATCTTACACCGGCATCACCAACATCTGGTGCTGTAACGGTTACTGCGGCACTTTCTGCAACCGGCACTCCTAGTGCATCAACATTTTTAAGGGGGGATAATGCTTGGAGTACTGCACTTACAAGTGTGGGCATAACAAGCACGCTTTCAACTATAGCAATAAGTAATTCCCCATTAACAGCTAATGGGAATATAAACATAGATTTATCAACATCAGGAGTTAGCCCTGGTTCTTACACAAATTCTAATATAACCGTAGATCAATATGGTAGGATAACGGTTGCTAATAGTGGGGCCGCAGGAGGGGTTTCTGATTTTACAAATTCTAATGGTACTTTTATTAGTTATACTACAGAAAATGCAGCGGCTACAGGAAGTGTTACTACGGGACAAGTAGATTTATCAGCCCTTGGCACTCCTTCTGCTACTACATTCTTAAGAGGAGACAATGCTTGGGCAGAACAATCTGATATTGTAGCGGGAGCATCGACTCTTGTGGAAATAGAGGTTAAAAATTTAGAGGGTGCAGCTTTAACTCAAGGAACCCCTGTATATTTACTAGGCACGGTTGGTGCTTCAATTATAGTTGAAGTAGGCAAGGCAGACGCAAGTAATGCTAATAAAATGCCTAGCGTTGGTATATTAAAGCAAGACTTAGCAATTAATGGACAGGGGTATGCAATTGTATCAGGTACTTTAAAAAATGTGTCTACCAGTCCTATAGATTCAGTAACACCATCTACAGGTGATACGCTATATGTTAAATCTGGAGGCGGATTAACAACTACAAAGCCAACTGGTTCAACAAACTTTATACAAAATATTGGACAAATAGGTAGGGTTAACAGCGTTGGTGGATCTATTTTAGCATCTTGTATTATGAGATCTAATGATATACCTAATTTACCTACAGGTAAAATATGGGTAGGTAATAATAATACCACAGTTTCTGATGTAGTTTATTTAGATGAAACTAATTTAAGATTAGGGTTAAATACAATAACACCATCACAAAGTCTGCATGTAGATGGTAATACTAGAATAACAGGGGCAATATACGATTCGAATAATGTACCAGGAACCTCTGGAGAAATATTAAGTTCTACTGCAACCGGAACAGCTTGGGTTTCTGCTGGGGGTAGTGGTACAGTAACATCAGTAGCAACAAGCTCCCCTATTACTGGGGGTGTTATTACATCTAGTGGAACTATAGGTATTACACAATCTAGTACTGCTACCGATGGATACTTATCGTCTGCCGATTGGAATACATTTAATAATAAAACATCAAATGCTGGTACAGTCACATCGGTGGCTATTACAGAAACAGGTACAGCATTAACTATAACAGGCTCACCAATAACAAGTAGTGGCGTAATTGACATAGCTGGAGCAGGAACATCCTCACAGGTTATACTAGGCGATCTTACTTTAGGCACTTACACTACAGGAACAGTTACTAGTGTAGGCATATCCGCTGGATCTGGAATAGGTGTAACAGGAAGTCCTATAACAACGAGTGGAATTATAACTGTAACTAATACAGATACAGGTTCATCTCAAAATATATTTAAAACAATAGCTGTTTCCGGTCAATCAGATATTGTAGCTGGCAGCAATAGCGATACTTTAACTGTTGCAGCAGGGTCAGGAATAACTGTTACTACAAATTCTGGAACAAATGAATTAACAATAGCTACTAGTGGTGGCGGAGGAACCGTAACAAGTGTGGGACTTTCGATGCCTTCTGCATTTACTGTTGCTAATTCACCTATTACTTCAAGCGGAACTCTTACAGTAACCGGAAGCGGATCAATTTCTCAATATATAAGAGGAGATGGTACTTTAGCAACATATGACGAAGGTACAGTAACATCAATAGGAACAACGGGACCAATTACCGGTGGTACAATAACAAATACAGGTACTATTGGTATTACACAGTCAAGTACCTCTGCCGATGGTTATTTATCTTCAACTGACTGGAACACCTTCAATAATAAAGGCAGTGGCACGGTTACAAGCGTAGGAGCAATTACAGGTACAACGGGTACGGATTTTAATATACAAAATTCTCCTATAACTAGCTCCGGTAATCTAGAATTTAATTTGCCAGTTGCAAGTGCAACAAATACAGGTAAATTGTCATCAACAGATTGGAATACATTTAATAATAAAGGCAGTGGTACATTAACGGGAAGCGGTTCATCCACTCAAGTTGCTTTTTGGTCCTCATCATCAGGATTAACTGGAAGTAATAGTTTATACTGGGATTCAGTCAATAATAGACTAGGAATAGGAACATCTAGCCCACAAGAAGCGTTGGATGTCAGTGGGTTTATACAATCAGGCTCTATTGTAGTTGATCAAACCAGCTTATTTATAAATTCTAATCAGAGTCCTAATGTAGGAATGGGTACAAATTCCCCTAGCGAAAGATTAGACGTGTCAGGAGTAGTGAAATCAACAGGTCTTAAGGTTAATAACAATATTATTTATGTTGCTAACTCTGGCACAAATGTAGGAATAGGAACATCTAGCCCACAAGAAGCATTGGACGTTAGTGGGTTTATACAGTCAGATTCTATTATAGTTGACCAAGGCAGTTTATTTATAAATTCCAATCAAAGCCCCAATGTAGGAATGGGAACGACTAGTCCTAGTGAAAGATTAGACGTATCAGGTGTGGTAAAATCAACAGGGCTTAAAGTTAACGGCGATGTTCGAGTAGATGCTCGTTATTATGATGCGGGTAATTCATCTGGAACAAGTGGCCAGCTATTAAGCTCAACAGGAAGTGCTACTGATTGGATTGATGTACCTACCGCTCCTAGTACAGACAATCAAAACGGCGGGTCAGCATTACAATATTGGTCAGGAACACAAGCCCAATACGATTCTATATCAACTCCCGATGCTAATACAATTTATTTTATTACATAATGTCAATATACAGAGGCACATCAGAACTTTTAGCCGTATACAAAGGTGGTACTCAATTATCAAAAATATACGCTGGAACAACACAAATTTTTCCGCAACCATTTACTGCTTATAATTTAGAGTGGTTAGTTGTAGCCGGAGGTGCCCCTGGTGGGTATTCGAGAACTAATGATGATGCTGGAGGTGGTGGAGCAGGCGAATTTAGGGATTCAGCTACTCAAGGACCTGAATCTATATCATTTGCTGGAATTACAATCCAGGTTGCCGTAGGAGCAGGGTCTGCATCTGTAACTAACCATCAGAACATTCAAAACAACGGAAATGATAGTTATTTTACTTATAGTAGTACAGTAATAAGTTGCTACGGCGGAGGTGGTGGTGGAAATAGAAATGGATCTGGATCATCTTCCTACGGCCAAGACGGTGGATCAGGTGGTGGTGGTGGTGGTTCTGGTAGATCTGGGGGATCAGCTATTGCTCAATATTACGGTAATGCTGGAGGTAATGGAGATAGTGGTGATGGCGGCGGCGGCGGCGGTGGCGCAGATTTTCCTGGTAATGACGGTAGGCAAGGAGGAAGTAATAACGGAGGCGACGGAGGTGATGGTCGTGGTAATTCAATTACAGGCAATACAGTTGTTTATGCTGGTGGTGGCGGTGGTTCTGGCGATAGTGGCGGAACTGGTGGTGCTGGAGGCGATGGTGGCGGCGGAAATGGCGGAAACGGTACAGATGGTGGTATTATGCCAGACGCTGGAACATCTAATACAGGCGGCGGCGGTGGCGGCGGCGGTTGGGATAATAACTCTATTTATGGAGGTTCAGGTGGATCGGGAATTGTTATTTTAAAATTACCAACTGCATCATATTCTGGAACCACAACTGGATCACCAATAGTAACTACTGTTGGAACAGACACTATTTTACAATTTACAGGTTCTGGTACTTATACAACATAATTATGGCACATTTTGCAGAATTAAATCAAGATAATATAGTACAAAGAGTTATTGTTGTTAATAATGAAGTAATAACAAATAATAATAATGAAGAACAGGAATCATTAGGCGTAAGCTTTTGTCAGTCATTATTTGGAAATGATACAAATTGGGTGCAAACATCATATAATAATTCGTTTAGGGTAAGATTTGCAGCAAAAGGTTATACTTTTGATACTGCAAAAAATGCTTTTATTGCCCCAAAACCTTTTGAAAGCTGGATATTAAATGAAAGCACATGCTCTTGGGAAGCTCCTGTAACTTATCCAACAGATGGCAATCAATATGAATGGAACGAAGAATCTAGAACTTGGCATTTAACAACATAATTATAAAAAATGATTTACACTTGGAATAATAAAACAGTGGACACTTATCCTGCATTAGAAGGAAACAATGATGTAATCTTTAAGGTACATTGGGGGCTGATAGGAATGGATGACAATGAAAATGTAGGTAGTGTTTACGGAACGCAATTACTAGATACTTCTAATTTATCAGGCTTTATTTCTTTTGCAGATATAACAGAAGAGCAGATAAATGAATGGGTAGAAGCAGCAATGGGTGGGGAAGAAGTGCAAGCTAAAAAAAATGCTATTAACGCACAAATAGCAGAGAAAGCAAATCCATCAGTAATAACTAAACAGATTGGCGAAGAATAATTATTAACTAAGCTTTGTATTTAAAAAAATTTAAAATAAGATATGAAATTACCAAAAAATGGAGTAGCTAGAGAAATACGCCATTATATAGGCAGCTTATTTATATTCCTTTTAATTATATCTATCGTATTTATATTAATGCGATTTCCAGTATTAGAAACAAATAAAGAAGTTGTTATGATGCTCATAGGTACTCTTGCTGCATCTATAGGGCTTGTCGTTAGCACAATAACAGGTGCAAAACCTGACGATGTAAACGCATTAAAAGGTGATGTAGAAAAAAAACAATTACAAATAGATTATTTAACTAAAGCAAAAGATGATTTAGAATCCATGGTAATTAATCTCCAAAAAGAAATGCTAAAAAACCAAGACGACGTAATGGATAAAATTATATTAAAAGCTGCATTAGATTATGATGATAGGGCCGGAGCGCATAAACAGCTAGTGTCACAAAAAAAATGTACATGTGGCGAAGAAAGCTGTTTTTGTAAAGGTGAGTAATTACAAGTAATAATAAACTATAAACCTAACTAATTTTAAACCAATACCAATGACACTATTTTACCAGACTCAATCGTGGTCTAGTCAACCACAAGTATCCGAAGAAACCAA
>Ga0208434_1000582_pt1 | contig 16717 bp, 30 predicted proteins | sample 13_taG_FD_184086 | JGI IMG/M metagenome (GOLD analysis project Ga0208434, IMG submission 184086) | Marine viral communities from the Subarctic Pacific Ocean - 13_ETSP_OMZ_AT15268 metaG (SPAdes) (version 2) | ecosystem: Environmental > Aquatic > Marine > Oceanic | place: Pacific Ocean | collected... | reverse complement strand
GTTGGCGTCTTTTATCGCCTTGTCTGCGAATTTGTGGGCTTCTTTCATTGCTTTTTCTATCTGGTTCATCATTTGCCTCGCTTTTTTCTATTGCTGGATACAACTCTCTTAAACGCTTCCACTCATTAACTGCATTCAGTGTTCCCATGAAAATGCCCTCTCGATACTTTGGTATTGGCAGAATTCATCCCAAACCTTTTCCCTAAGAGTCTCTTCCAAGTAGAGATATATTCTACCCCTTATTAGTTCCTCAAAGTCATCATTGTCTAAGATAGCTTTGAAGTCATCTAATGCTTCAGACCAGAACCCGTCATCATCGCACTCATGGCGGTATTCTGTTTCTTTCGACTTAAAATAGTAAGCCAGCGACCCAGATGGCAATGCTTGATATTGCCCTATGCGATAAGTTAAATCTAGCACCGCATCAAAGTTATCAGAACACGTATGCGGGAATATATCATCTAGCCAAGTCGAGTGCATTTTAAGCCACGTATAACAGCAAGCATCTTTCTCACTGTCGCTCAGTGCGATCAAGTCACCATCCCATCTATCATCTCTTGATGTGACCCAACCCACAAAATCTCTTAAATCAGCTTTCATATTATTATCCTTAAAAAAGCCCCCCGAAGGGGGCAAGAGGGGAGAAACTAACATACACCGTATTTAACGCAGTCGGTGTATTCCATATGTGAAACAATGCTAAATATAAGAAACAAAAGTACTGCCGCTACCATTGCCTGGCGGCTCTCTGCGCGTTTCTTACGCTCGATTTTTGCGGTTGCTTGACCGACTTTATAAGGATGATTGATCATTTTATTCCCCTTGATTGATTGCCCCCCGTAGGGGGCGGTGAGTTTATTTTTTAGGCTTGCCATCAGCCACAAATTGATCCCAGTGATTTTCAGCCCACTCAAACACATCTAGACTAAGCATGTCATTCCATGCACCTTTTTCATACTGGCTATTATCTTTTTCTATGTAAACAGCACCTTTAGCCTCTAAAGCGCCATAAGTTCCTGCGGCTTCGGTTTTGCTCCAACCCGAACTCATAAGGACCTCTGAACTTGTCCAGTTATATTCGTCATTGAAAATATCGAGAGGTCTTTTACCGCCCATTGAATATAAGCAGTCATCGACAAGATGAAGCGCGGCGAGTTTTTCGTTTTCAGTGAAGTTATACATATTTATGACCTTTATTAATTGATTGAGGTGTAACTATGCCTGAGATTTACACAAATGTAAACCCCTAGGACAAAAAAAAGTTAAAAAAGTTAATATTCGCCTATTCTCCACTCCTCATCTTTAATTTTGTCTTTCAAGTCACGCGCAAATTGAATTACTTCTTCCCTATCAAACTTTGGCGATGCCCTCCAAGCCAAGCGTTCCATAGCCTTGACCCTGCGCTCCCCATAAGTATCAACCATGTACTGCCTGTATCTCAAAACGTAGTGCGCTTGCTTCATGCCCCACAGATTACAGCTAGGGCATTGAGGATGGATATTTTCTTCAAACAGCTTAAAAATAGTTCGGCCTCTAGGGATAAAGTGACCGCCCTGCATATTCTTATAATGGTCTATTTTCCCGCAAGTAACACACTGGCAATACCCGTTATCATCTGATGCCTTTAGCCTTACCAATCTTTGAAGTAACTTTGCGGATTTCTCCACTTCCTGCGCTATGGTAGATTTCTTCTTCTTCGCCACTTATCTCTCCTTGAATTAGAAAGTCACAATACTCTTTGATTTTGCGTAAATCTTCAACCCCGCCCTTTTCCCGCCATCGGGTGATGTACTTAACAATATTGCCCTCGCAAAACGACAACTCGTTAGCCATGATGTATTGTATTGGTTGAATCTTCTTGTTGGCGTAGTGGTCGCCGCCTACTTGTTTCTGGTAAATTTCCATTAATGAACCTTTTTATTAGTGACAATAACTTCGTCAGGTTGATGAAGATCGCAAGTGTGACATAGGCCATAAGAATCCCCGTCAGCAGAAACCCAATACTGCAAAGGGCTACCGCAATCATCACAATATAAGCGAACCAGTTTGATACCGTTTTCAGGGAATTTAACAACATTGCTCATTTTCCTACCTTAATCTTAACTCGTGAATCTTCACCGCTATCTTTGTGGTAAACAACAGCAGTCATAGAACGCTCTGCACCATAACCAGAATCTGAATGCCACTGGTCTGTACTTGTCAGACTACCCCAGTGTTCAAAATGCATTGATCCAACTTCTCTCGCGGTATGATGGTGTATATGCCCTAAGTGGCAGTAGCGATTTTTAGATTGGCTCCACTGGTCATCTAAATTTTTAATCACTGCCTGTAGGATTTGTTCATGCTTAATTCTATCACCATGATGGAAAACGAACAGATTATTATTCCACTGGTAATGTATAAACTTTGAATAATTAGGCAGTACTCTGACCCGGTCATCTTCACTGTAAAGCAAATCGATACAGCTAGATAAATGACAGGCCATGTCTGAATCGTGATTTCCGCGCACGTTGATAACTACTACTTGCTTATGGTGCTGTAGCATTTTATCAATCAGTATTTGAAATAACCGACCCGCTAGTTTGAACGTCTTGCCTATGCGGGTATCTACATCAACCCTAGTTCCTGCTGTCGTTTCGTTCTTGCTTGAATCAGCATGGAAGAAATCACCGACATTCAGCAAAACACCAATCTCTGCATCGCCTACGCGCTTGGATAATCTTTCAGTTGCATCTATTAGAATTTGCGTGGCTATCTTTATATCCCAATCATCGTCATCCATTTTAGTTTCAGAATCAGCCAACATTCCGAAATGGTGATCGCCTACCATATACATCGCTAGATAGTCAGAATTTACCTTTGCAGGCGATTTTCCCGCCTTTTTAAACCCTTTTAGTTCGTCAGTCAGCCCTTCAACAATGGCTTCAACTTTCGCCCTTATATCGCGCTTTTCTGGCTCCTGAATAACCCACTGTAGGGCGACTGAGCCGTCATCTTTGTATGCGGTTGATATTCGCTTGGCTTCAAATCCTTCTGCGGTCTGATGAACCAAATCCCTGTGAGGTGATACGCCCTGACTTGCCGCTTTCTTTTCTAGCCTAGCAAGCATCTTGTCAACAACTCGCCTACCGCAACCCAGATACTTGGCCGCCTTGTTCGCTGACCCTTCACTGATAACAGCATCTAATACTTCGTGATGCCTGTTTGTAGTTGCAAACTCTTTTAGCACTCTAGGATCAATCTTATCCATTTACTGCTCCTGTTGGTTTTGTAGCCTCGCGTATTCCGAATCATGCGGCACTTTTAGCAATACCCCGTTATCTCTCGCCCAATGATACACGTTATCCATAAAGTAAACCATTTCGCCTTTCGTCAGTTTAGAAGATGATTTCACTTGCCCTTCAATAACTGTCTTTCCTACCTTGACGTCATAAGTACCTAAAAACCTTTGCTTTAACATCAGCTTCATGTTTTCTTTAGTTGCTGTCGGTATTTTTTCAATAAATGCTTTCGAGAGATCAGCGCACCAGACATGGAATAGTGCGTTCTGACTTAGTGAGCGGCCATCGTCATACTTTTCTAACTTGATGCAGAGCGGGACAGTGTAGTCCCACTCTTGTATCCGTTTCATTAAGAAAGGTAATGCAGATTCGCCATCTTTCGGGTTATTAATTTTCACGAAATCCCCCTGCGTCAAAATTTAACTTTCAGCCATTTACCCATCATCTTCTCAGAATCAGTTTCTAGTCGCGGTCTGTTTAAAACCTTTAGCCTGGTTTCTTTGCAGTAGCCTTTAAGTAGCTTTACCTTTTCGCTTGTAGCGGCAAAGTCAGCAATCGGATACAAGTGCCTTGCCTCGCAAAATTCTTCATGCCGCAACCTACCTTTCATGGTAGAAGGAACTATTCCGTTGCGCTCATCATTTTCAAAAGTCCAATCACTATATTGCCTGTAGCTGTAACTTTCCCCATCTTTAAAATACGGGTGATCGCCTTTAAATGGAATCAGGGCGGGATGATATTTACTAGCCATTGATTAGACCCCCGTCATAATAGAATCCGCGCTTCTGGATATAATACTGCTTCATCATTTCGTAATCTTCACCATCTAGCCATGAGATATCAGTGAGTTGCATATCAATAGACTTGGCGCGAATAGAATCACTCTTCGTTCCTGACCGGGCTTGAGGTGAACCACCCTTATCTTGAGCCCTAGATAGCCATGAATTAACGAATCGCTTGATACCCCTAGACGTTTTGCGCCTCGTAGGGTTAGCGTCAAGCCATGACTCCATAGCGGCTAGTTCCTGATGAACATTGATAGCAGGATATGCTCTCTGCCACGCGATAATATCTGATTCTTCCGGTTGCCAATCTTCATTAGTATTTAATAACATCATTCACTCCCCAAGTAGTATTCAGCCACTGAACATTTTTCATCATATCGGTTGGTCACTGAAATCATTTTTTTGCGGATATCGTGACCCTGCTCTTTCAACTCAAATATACGACTAGCAACTTGTGTGATACCTAATTCGTTAAAAGCATTCAAACAAGTCAATCTGTTACCTTCTTTCAAATAAGATAAGACTCTTTCTTGTTGTGTCATTTTAAACTCCTATGGCTCGGCAAGCCTCGCCTGATGATTAATAAATTATTTTTTTATAAACTTTTATAAGGGCGAATGTAACCCTTTAACAACAAAACGCTAATTAATCGACCTGAGGGCTAACGCGACTCAGCGGTAAAGTTCGTGACCGTATCGAATATCTAATCTATCCGTTGATAACTACCGAGTTATCGCAGGGGCTATGTCCGCAATTGGCAACGCGACTCTGACGTTTGATTTAAGGGATTCGTCAGCCTCTAGCCCGATCACTTTTTGAAGTTTGCCTGTAATACACGCAAATGTAAACCTATTTGTATAAATATTTTACAAATTGGTAAATTCTTGAATCGTCATATCTAACGAAAGGCATATCAACTGTAAGGTATGCAACTTAATATTGGCATTGGATCGCCACCTTAATACCTGTTGTGGTGATGTTCCAGTAATTTTTGCCAACTCTCTACTATTAACTGACCGCATTGCTTGCGCTCTTTTAAGGCAATCGCCTGCATGTATTAATTTCATCTTCTATTATCCTATGCTATATTAATTGAGTGGGTTCCCCCGACTCACAACCTCCTATGGTTTGCCCCCCGCGAGGGGGGCTTTTTTACCCTAGAATGGTATTTCATCATCAAATGCAGATTCCTCTGCCGCTGTATTGCCTTGAGCCGCTGACCCTGCGGGTGAACCTGAATCGGTATAGAACACTTTGACATTGCCTAAGATTGGCGTCTGAACTTTGGCCTCACGCTCGTCTTTGCTCAACGTCTGGCTGATAAAGCCATTATTCTCATACTGATCGGCTACAGCAGTATCAACGAAGGTAGTCAGGTCAAGATATGTTCCTTTCTCCCCCTTATACAGTCTAGACTTATCAATCTTGGTTACATCAATACGAACACTTAATCCTACTTTCATTTTAACTTCTCCAGTTGGTTTTCTATCTCATTTGCGGCTTTGGTTACTTCTTCAGCCATTTTTTCAATATATTGATCATCACGATCAACTCGAACTAAAACGTGGGGCATCTCAGGGTGATACGCGAAAAAATCCCACCAATCCCGATTAGTTATCCACATACATCCTTGTATTTGTTGCCAGTACTTCTTTACGCCAACTTCTGGGTCACGCAAATAGCTAACCATTGTTGTGGGCGCAGGGCATTTTATTTCTATGCCGCCTTGATTGGTTATCAGGCCATCAGGCGAACAGCCCCAACGCCAACCCGTATCGAGTATGAATCCAGTTTCAAGAACATCATTGCCACTAACATACTCGTATGCTTCCCTAGCTTCTGGCTCAAGTTCTGTGCCTCGTTGCATCCATTCATTGATGTAGATAGGCTCAGATTTTCCTGTAAGACGTTCTGCTATCAACTGGTTGATATACCCTTCGGCTGAACTAGACGGCTTCCCTGTCCTCGTTATAAGCCGCCCAAAGTTACTTGCGGAAGGTTTACCACGCCTAGCGGCAAACCACTCCTCAGTGCCTTGTTCGTGATCTAAAATTATCACTCTCTACCTCCTTTGCAATTCTTTCATGAAATTTCTTGAAATATTCCGCAGTTGGCGTATACGCTTGGACTAAAATAGCGCAATCAACACATGACGATTCCAAAATATATGCACAGTCCGGATCGTCAGATGATCTTTGATAGGCTCCCAATGCGTCATCACACATCGGGCATATCAGGCTGACAATTTTCTTGTTCACCCTTCACTCCTTCGCTTAGTTCGCAGGGCATGCATAGCCCGGTCAAACTGAGAAGCGAGTAATTGGCTTGGATTTTCGCATTTGAAGTGCTTACAAAATGCGGCAACATCAGCATCACGTTCATGAATCATTGCCTTCAGTTCTTTGGCCTGATCCTCAGTGATTATCGCATTAGCAACTACAGGGTTGATATCTTCCCCCGCATATATGTAATGCCCTAACCCAAACATTGCGAAGCACTTAACCAAGCAACGCATCTTGCTAGAATTGATAGCAAACGCATCAGGGTTAGGTATTGCTTTATTTCGGTGATCCATAACAGGCAACCACATATGCCGCATCATCACCTGATCCTGTTCACTGCCCGTATGAATGTGAACTGTGCAGTTAATCTCCACAGTATTGGTATCTTCACATTTATGAACTTCAAAAGAATAGTGCAGATCAGGATAATGCTCCATCATAGTGCCGTAAGCCCAAGCCCACGACAGGTATGATAAGTTGCCTTTTTTCTCAATATGCTGAGATACATCAATAGCAGATAAAGTCTGCCAAACTTGTTTAGATAAGCTCATTTAAACCTCCTACAGTCAATTCGCTTTTTGCAGTTTCACACTGCTCTGTTGCATACTGGTCAGCGTAACCCCAGTAATACTCTTGCTCTTGATCATCCCTGACATCATGCCCATGAAGGCAGTCATATTCACCGCGCTCATAGGCAGTAAGATTTTCAAAATTAATCATTGGCTTCTGCTCCATAAAAAATGTCCATACAGTGATGCTCCCATATTTCACCCCAGTTGATTCCATCAAAGTCTAGGAAATCACGAAGCATCAAGGAGCAAAGCTTCACTTCTTCTTGGATGCAATCCATAACCATGTTTTCTAGCATTTCTGCTGTAGTCGCGGCATCTTCTTCTAACTCTTGACGGATATAATCACCGAACCACAGGTTGATAAGCCAAGTATTGCGATTTGTCCAACCATTGTAATCTTTCATATTTACTGCCTCGTTTTATTGAATGAAGTGTCACTATGCCTGATATTAACATAAAAGTAAACCCTTTCGTTAATATTAATCCAAAAAAAAGCCCCCGAAGGGGCAAAGGATTGCAGGGGAGATTTGTTAGATGGTAGTGCCCAGTTCGAATTTACTGGTTCTTCCCCAGTGGTTTGTATATTCAAACATCCACTTACCATCGGTGAACTGTAAAAGACAGGGTGATTCCCATTCTTCACATACCACCTTGTCATCATCCTGTACTGACCAATCTAAAATATATTCTGCCCAGTAGTCATCGCGCTGAGTGATGGTTTCATCAAGGGTAGGAATACCGTTCTCTAGGATTCTTTTAACACAGGCATCAGATAAGTTTTCTAAAACGTATGTATTACCGCCTTTGCACTTCCAGTATTGCGGACATTTGCCCTCACCTTCCCAAGTGTGCGCCCCGTAGTTTTCTTGCAACTGAGTATTGATTACTAATTTAGCCATTTTGATTTCCCCTTTGTTGCCCCCTTGCGGGGGCTATTTATTTAGATTGATTCGATAGCTGTTAGTGGTAGCGCAAATTCACCGCCAGAAGTTTGTGCGTAGTTTGTTGGATTTACACTTTTAACTTGCGCGTAATCCTGACCATCTATGCTTCTAAATCCTAAAATTACAAAAGTACCCGCTTTGATGCCTTTAACGATTTGATTAACTTGATACATGATTTATTACCTTTTTTGATTGATTGAGGTGTAACTATACCCCCATTTTATTGAAATGTAAACCTTTTTGTTAATTAATATATAAAAAAAAGCCCCGCGACAGGCAGGGCGATTCGTTATATGTTCTACGTGGAACTAATAAGACCAGATCGCAGGGGTAGGAAATCCATCTTCTTCAGTACACGCATCTAGGTGAATAAATCTGCCGCCACCCTTCTGCTGTATGCCGATGCGCTGAATACCATGCTTCTGAGCTACTCTAATGATCTCTAAAGCCTTTTCTCCGTTAGCCAGTATATCCACCGCCTTACCTGTTGTATGCGCTCCTAGCTTGTTTTTACGAGCTTCTATGGGGTGCTGTGGACTTCTGTAGGCACTGGATAGGGCAAAGCTAAAACCGCACTCGTGGCGAATAGCATTCAATGTTGCCAAGAAGTCATCATCAAAACCTTCCTCGCCAGTATGTTTGCACTTCAACTCTTTCGGCTTGAAGTAATTTTTCGGTTCATCTTTCTTAGGTGATTTAGCCATTAGTTTTCTCTCTGTACGCCTTTAACCTTTTCCACGCTACGCATTGCTCCAAGTCCAAGCATACCCATTAAGACAGGCATCATTTCGCCTGTTGGAATTAACGGAACAGTGACGTCTGACCCGGCTAACTCTAGGATCATATTGGTAATAGGTATTGTGATAAAGTTCCCCGCCATGCCCAGTACGCAGACCCAGCCGATTGCTGGCCGCCAGCCCGCGACAAATAAACTCTTGTGTGCCGCTTCAACTTTATTGACTTCTAGTTGCGCTATAACACTTTCATGCGCTTGTTTTTCTGCTAATGTAGCAATTTCATGCGCCAAAGCATTCTTCTGGTCTTTATCCTCAATGAACTTATCTAAAAGCCCCGCGACAGGTTGCGCGAGTGTAGCCAGTAAACTCATATGACACCTTTCTCTAATAGAAATAATCCAATAATCAACGGGTATATACCCCAAAGCATAAGTTCGGTTTTCTTAAAACGCTCACTGCCTTGATCCAGACGCTTTTCTATGCCTTGGCATCGCTCATCAATTACTTGCATTCTTACAGCGCATTCACGCTCATGCGCCTCAAGTTTTAAAAGGGCTTCCTTAACCGTTGCCATCTGACACTCCTAAAATAAATGAAAATACCTTGTATATAGCAAAACCTAATACAAGTATCCCTGATATTTGCACTGTATTCCAGAAAAACGCTTTGCGCTTGCGCTCCTGTAAGTAAATTGTTTTCTCTCTTTGCGCCTGTACAGACCGCCTTAACTCCACAAGTTCTTTATAGCCGTTTTCTCCAAACTGGAACATTAACAGTTCGCGTAATTCACGCTCCATCTGCTGAGTTTTCTTCTGGCGGGCGTATATCTCCATCGCTTCTTCATTAACCGATTTACTGGCAATGATCTTTTTAAATAGCGGGGGATTTTCTGCCTGACGCTTATGCTCTGCTAGATCAGAAACAGCACCATAGAATCTGCCCACTTGTGTAAGCGTATCTTCTATTTCTCGACCTGCGGCCACCATTCTTTTAACTGTACCAAAAGCGTTAGCGGCAACTGATAATGCTGTTACTGGGTCAATCATCACCAAGGCACTCCATCAACTATGGAAGGAGATTTACTTTCTGCTATTCGCTCGTCTAAGATTTGCTCTATTAGACCGTCAGCGTATTTTGCCTGTAGCCAACCAATAACATCTTCTTGCGTTAGTTGGTCAAAAGGCGTATAGCTTTCAGAAGAAGAATCTGGTCGGAATCTACAATCATCGTGCAGTACACCAGTATGTTCTCCGTCAACTTTAGAAGCACAGAAATGAACTTTAATAACACTGCCATCAGTAGCTTTTCTTTCTAGTGCTACTATTTCCCACGTTATCATTACTTAGTCTCCAGTTCGTCTATACGTGCTTGTAAGGTATCTACAGTTTGTTTTAACTCTTTTACAGACTCAATTAAAAGAGGGATTATCTTTTCGTGCTGTACTGTTAGATAGTTTTCATCAAAGGGAGCAGGTACAGCGGCATCAGGTATAACCTTTTGAACGTCTTGAGCAATAACACCTGTTTCATGTTTTGCAAAAGGTATGAAACCTTTCTCTTCTACATCATCCTTCCAATCAAAAGTAACTCCTTTAAGCTGAGATACTTTGTCTAAAGCATTTTCTATAGGTGTAATGTTTTCTTTTAAACGCTCATCAGATGCGTTTTGCGTAATAGTTCCACGGAAAGACCAGTTATTACTACTATGTGCATTTTGTGCAGTCCAGTAGTTTGTGCCGTTTGTTCGCCTATACAGTGTTATTCTATCCGCACTAGCACCAGAGGTTGCAGGGCTGTTGTCTCCATTGTACTCAATCCCACCACCATAAGAGAGAGACTGTCCTACATAAACTCTACCTGTGCCTTGGCTAACTCCGTACAGGTTTATTTCTGATTGCCCATTATCGTTAGAAACGACATTTACTTTTGTAGTAGTCCCATTATCAACAGTGAGGTCGCCATCTGGTATAGTTACGTTTCCGTTTGTATACAGATAAAAACAATTAGCATCATTAGCCTTTATATACATGGGGCTTCCCATGTTTGGAGCTATGATATCCGTATGTCCATAGCCAGAATCAATCTTAACTGCGGTTTTAAACATTGATTCTGTTCTGCCTATCTTAGCAATCTCACCGCTTTGACCAATACTATAAAAGTAAACACTTCCTGATGCCGCCGCTACCGAAAGATTATAGCTGACATAAGGACCACCTGTTACGTAAGAACCTCCAGTTCCCCATTGTGCTTTGTAAGCATAGTTACTAAATGTTAAATTACCCGCTAAACTATCAGAAGTATCAGAGCGTAGAAACTGTGAGGCTTGTAGACTGTCAACAGTATCCGCATCTAAAAGAGAGCCTGCGCCATCGTTTCCTGCTGTCCAAATCTTGTGTGAGTTTATTGTAGTACCATCACGCCACATTGGAAAATTATTTTGTGTATATAGAGTACCTTGCCTGCCGCTAGTGTTTTCAAAAACAAAACTAGCTGAGTTAGTAGCATGGTTGCGGTAAGACACAATCCCCTGATAAAAGTTATCGTGGTTGACTTTAAGCCCTACAGCACTGCCGCTAACAATATCAACTTCTGCGCTAGGCGATGTAGTCCCTATGCCCACTTTGCCAGAGGAGTCGATACGCACCTTTTCGCTATTGTCTACATAAAAAGTAATATTAGATGTTCCGTTATCGTTATTCTTATCAACACCAAAACGTAATTCACTGGAATTACTGTATAGTTCAGCAGGGGCAGAATCGCCTAAACGTATGTTTCCTGCGGTGTGTATACTTTCAGCAGGCGATGTAGTCCCTATGCCCACTCTTTTATTAATCCTGTCAAAAGTAACTAAATCTCCATTACTTGTAGTGAGATTTAACTTGTTAGCATTACCATTGTGTTGAAACTCAAAGTAATTATTACCGTCGCTTAGTTCTGAAAAGCGCAAAGAACCTGCATCACTAGGGTTACTTCCTTCTGCTGTTATCCAAAGTTTAGCTCCAGAACTTTTGTTTATATGTAAGTCTGCGTTAGGCGATGTAGTCCCTATGCCCACGCGATTGTTTGTTGAGTCAACGTAGAGGGTGTCGGTGTCTACTGTTAATCCTGCAAAAGTAGGGCTGTCAGTAGTTGCTACAGGTTGTCCAATACTAAACTCTGTGCCTGTTAGGGTGATACCAGTCCCTGCTGTGTAGGTTGTACCCGCGCCTGTAATTGTGAAGTTAGGGTATGTACCAGATACAGTGGTAGTTCCTGCTCCTGTTAGTGCGACAGTCTGGTCAGGTGCGCTGTTGGATATAACGCCACTGCCAGAGATGCCGATACCAGTTCCTGCGCTGATTTCGCCTAGTACAGAAGTAGTGAAGTCAGTGCTGACTGCCTGATTTGATCCGTTGCCTAAAAAGAATTGTCCATCATTAAGGTTAGGTACAGCATTGGTTCGACCCGCACCCATAACCTTTATGCTACCAGTTGATGCGTGAGAGCGCGTAACCTTACCGATCTTTTGGATTTGTGACGATTCGCCAGTAGGCGCAGTTGTAGTCAGTGTTCCCGTATCGCTGACAAATAGTTCATCGCCTTCGCTAAATGATGATGTATCTAGCCCCTGCAATGTTCCGAATGTAACGACAGAACAATCCGCATTAGCCGACACAGTAGCATCGACAATACCAAAGCAAGGCATTTTGCTTGCATCGTTGGCATCGGCTTTACTAACTACGGTTTTATTGCCGCTGATACCTGAGATATATACTGGATCACCTTTAGTTAATGCCTCACCCGCCTGACCCTTGAACAGAATCGCGCCAGTAAGATCACCATTAAACCCGGTGGCCTCTACTTCACCTGTAAACGTAGCACCAGTTAATTCAGCATAACCCGCAAGATCAGCAGACTCTAGCTTGTCCGTATTCAGGTTGGTAAAGTTAGCATCAACCTCATTATTTGTTAGGGGCGATCCTTTGCCCGATCTTGTAGTAATCGTAGACATTGGTAGCCCCTTCTAAATTAAGATGCAGTTAAAGTAATAGTCCAAGTAACTGACATAGTATCGTCGGCTTCCTTGTTCACCACTGAGAACACTGTACGGCAAAGCATATCTCCACTAGATGCGGCATTAAATATACCCGCCTCTGTAACCGCCCCAGTGCCTTCTCCCGCTTCGAAAGAAGAAACATAGGTAATGGTGTTGCTTGACGCAGTTGAGCTGTCTAATGCCTCTCTGGAGCCTAGAATAGATACTAGATCAGTCTGCCCTGCGGCGGCGGCAGTAGTGCCTGAACCCAATGCCATGTGTGACATTACGTTAGCAGATGCACCCGCCATGCGTGAACAGATAAATGTCAGCCCTGCCGACACAATCAGATTGTTGATTTCGCGCGTCTCTTTTACGTTACCATTTTTGTCTTTCAAGACAAGGGCAACATCACCGCGCAGTTTTAAGTTTTCGTTTAACATTTTGCACCTCTAAAAAGTTCGGCTGTAACCGACATAATCTTCTAAAAAATAACTAAACTCCGCATAACCTTGGCCGCGCAGAGAACCAGAATCAGTTGACCCGATTGTATCACTATTTGCCTTGCCTTGTGTACTCACAAGATTGTCTGACAATACCGCCAGATCAGTACGCACTTTTACAAATGACATTTCCTGATCGTCTTGCGCTGTCGCTTCACCATCTAAGTCATCCGTAGCAAATAACCCTTCAGTGATGAATTTGTGGAAATCCATGCTGTGATCGTCTGACCACGTTGCAGAATCGCTTAAAACCTTCTGCCGTAAAATATCTATGTTTTCAGATACCCCTGCGGCATCCGTTAATCCTTTTGATACTGCAATAGCTATTTGATCGCCTATTCCTGCGCTGTCAGCTTTTACCTTTGCGTAGGCTAGGCTTATCTGCTCTGATAGGTCAGCTTGGTCTGATTTGGTCAAGTTAACAATGAACGTAGCAACATCAGATACAGAAGGCGATTCCGCGAATGCCCTTTGAAACAACCTAGCTATCACTACAGAATCTGTAAACCCTGCACTATCACTAAATGCCTTTGCTATACCTTTGCTTTCGCTGTCTGTAACTATGGCCTGTTCAGCTAGTGACTTTAATGCCTGTAATGCAAGCGCATCTGTAATCTGCGGTAATTCATTAAACCCTTTGCCGACTGCATTAGTTTGCGTATCGATAAGCGATATAGCTTCTTGGCTGTTTTTTCCGTACGCTTTTACGTTCGCTTCAGCAACTGCCGCGCTATCTTGTTTCGGCTTGTTTACATTCTTTGGCGTTTGTTCACTTAATGAAACATTTTCTGAATTTGTTTTGCCGATGGCGTGAGTCGAATCATCGGATATAGTTGCGCTGTCTTGCAGTGCCTTGCCAATAACCTTTGCAAGAGCATCAGCGACACCTGTTGCATCAGCAAACTCTTTAGAAAGTATCCTGATAGAAATAAATATAGCTTCAAATACAGCTCGATTGTGACTTATCTCTGCCTTGGCTCTGCGCTCTTTAATATCAGCTATCGCATTATTAAACTCGATCTCAGCCTTTGCCCTTCTTTCGGCAACCTTCGCTAAAGCCCTGTTTAAAAACGCAGATAATTTAATCATGCAAAGTCAGCGCGAACGTAAAACTCTAAAGTTTCAAATACAGTTTCCACAGTGTTATCGCTAAAGGTGATTTCTATCTCGCCTTCATAGTAACCTTCTGTTAAATCTAACTGCCCTGCCTCAAACTGGAATATCGCTATCCCATTCTGTAGGTTAGTGCCTGAGTTTCCTGCCGTAACAGTAAAAAGGGTAGTCGTTGATCCCTTCTGCCGCACCTTCAGGCGCACAGTACCGTTCTCGCAGTTAATCGCACTGCCATCATTCGCCCTAGTTAGGGTTGCTTGTATTGATACACCTGTATCGTCTTTCACTAATTGATAAATCATTTTCTACTCCGGCTTAGTCGGCCATATTATATCACTGAGATCGGTTGCATCCGAATTATTAGCGGGTACATCGCGCAATGCTTGCCTGTATGTTGCCCACTCTGCTTTCTTGCTATCGCTTAACGGGCTGTCTGGCATCACTGCCCAATCGCTTAATGCTAAAAGCATAGTTCGTTCATTTCTGATCGCGCTAAATAGCCAATCAGTATTAAGAGCCCATGAACCATCAGCCCACTCATGCCAATCAGAAGGTTGCGATCCTTTACTTTGCCAACCATCAGACCAGTATTTTTCAAATATGTATTCATCATCAACAGAATCATGCGAGATTATTCTAGCTGTATAGTCTCCATACTCCTGCCCATCTACATAGTCAGAATCAACGGCAGGGGAAATGATATATCCAACCTCTCCGTTTGCTTTTACCATTGCGACTTTTATCATACCATTGTACCTGTGACTAATGTTCTAGTTGATGAACCGCCTTTAGTCGGGCCAACAAATACAGTACCAGTTGAATAGTAAGAAGGCGCAAACATTTTTATTTGCTTAGAACTGTAGTTCCACTCTATTGTCGAGTGATACCAGTTAATTGTGTAACCTTCTTCTTGCATAGAGTCCGTATTCGGATCAAAATCATCTGGACCATCAAAATATCTTTCAACAAAATTTGTACCTGTATATAAAGCATACACTCCTGACAATGAACTGTGAGTAAGTGGACCAATGTCTGTGCTTCTGCTTAACAATCCCATCGATGCCTGTTGCGCTCTAATATTTACCCTGTTGGAACTAAACCCTATATCACCAGATGAATTATATACATTTAGCCCATACCCTGTATTTGTTGCATCAGAAGAATTTCCTATAAATACTGCATAGCTAATAGTTTCATTGGTAGGAAAACTTGTAGCCCAAAACCATAGCTTCCACTGATTGTTATCTTTATATTTCCAAACGCCACAATTTTTTGTGCCAGATTCAGTAGTAGGCTTAATGAATACAAAAATATCCTTATTGTTGTACGCTGTATTTATAGAAATAATTTGCTGTCTACTGCCTCCTTGCGAAACCATATTGTAATAACTTGATACCGTAGCAGTACCAGACGCAACCCTTTTTAACTGTGGCAACGTTCCATCTATTAATGTGAACCCAGACGCATTTTGCGTTTCAATTCCGTATGCCATTTTTATATCCTAAATATTTGCACTCTGTAATTAAAATTACCTGAGTTAGTATGCTGTATAGTCAGCTTGATATAGTTAGTACTGGCAAACTCAAGCTTTACATCATCTGTACTGCTGTAGCTTCCTGCAAGTGGTACATCGTTACTCATGCCCCATGTGCCATCGTTTGTTATTCCCGCAACGTAAACAGTTATAGGAGATGTTGACTGCGTGATTGTTCCTGATACGGTGCTATGATAGCGAACCATCCTGTCAGAAGTATCTAGCCGTACATTGCCGCTTGTATCAAATACCTGTAAACCATAAGCCATTACGCAAGATTCCCAAGCTTAACTCTTACTGTAGTGCCGTCATAGATCAATATTTTATCATTCTGAATGACTAATCGTGATCCGCTTGCTGACGATTTAAGTTCAAAGTTACTCTGCGTTGTTCCTGTAACATTAACCAATGCAACATCAATAGTTCCTGTTTTTAACAGACCGCCATTAATGGTTGTAATTTCAGTGCTAGAGGCATTTGCCAATTCTGAGTTTAAGGTTGTAAATGTAACCAAGCCATCAAACTGTGTAGATGCAAACGGGGCAGAAAACGTAATTGTCTGTGCGCCTCCGAATGTCGCTTCTGTAATCGTGAAACTACTAGCCCAGAATTTGCCATCTGCTCCGTTAATAGTTGGGGGGTTCTTTTGCCAGTTTGTACTCAGACCACCGAATGATGCGGTATTGTAATTGTACGATGTTGCACTTGGCGTACTAGGCGCGTTTGCACTTGAAACCGTATAGTAAACATAGCCATTATCTGCCCTTGGTGGCGATGCAGGGGCATCTGTAGTTGCATTAACAACACCAGTGAACGCTGACTTATTCCCGCTGTAATCGACAGATTTTAACTTGTAGTAATATGCAGTCGAATCATTAAGCGATCCGTTAACAAACGATGAAGGCAACCCATAGCCACCCGCAACACTGGCTACCGCTGTATATGTACCGCC
>Ga0208434_1000579_pt1 | contig 16765 bp, 13 predicted proteins | sample 13_taG_FD_184086 | JGI IMG/M metagenome (GOLD analysis project Ga0208434, IMG submission 184086) | Marine viral communities from the Subarctic Pacific Ocean - 13_ETSP_OMZ_AT15268 metaG (SPAdes) (version 2) | ecosystem: Environmental > Aquatic > Marine > Oceanic | place: Pacific Ocean | collected... | reverse complement strand
TGTGTAATTTTTATAGTAGAGTCTCCTCCACCATTAACTATTATTTGTGTACTCTTACCACCTTGAATTAAAATAACAGTATAAGCATTCTGTTTGTCTAAGTCTAAACGTATGGTATCTTCTAAAGTTTTATAAAATGTAATAACATTATCTGTTATAAAAGTATTTATCTGTGTCTCAGAATCATATCCAACTTTTGTTCCTTTTAAATCTAATGTAGTTTTTAATATTGTTTCAGTTTCTTCTAGCTCATTGACATCTTCTATGATATCTAACAAGTCTTCAAGAAAGTTTACATCAAGATAATTTATATCTAGCTCTGTAAACTCTAAGTTATCTTCTTTAAGATAATCTACTTCTAAATCATCAAACTCAAGGAAATCAACATCAAGAATGCTAGTGCTACTCCCTCCATCTTCTCCTTGTTCATTTTCTTGTACTTCCTTTGGTGCATTTACTATTAACATGTTATCAATTAACTCAAGGGTCAAGTCAAGGATAACGGGTTTGGTTGGTTCAGTCTCATACATTGAAACTGTTGTAGCTTGGTAAGGCTTGTTAAGTGTTACCTGTCCCATAGCTGTTGCGACAACTATCTCTCCACTTGGAAGACCGTCATCGTCTGGTAATAATATAACTAAACTTCTACCTAGTTCATCTACAGTTACAGTAAAATCTGTACCACGAATACCTATCGTAGCACTAGGAGTTTGTATTAGTATATTTTCTTTATCTATTGTAGCTAACTTACCAGTGATAAATCTTGCAGTACCACTGGCAAATTGTAAAGCCATCTTAGATTTAGATGGGTCGGGGTCGTATATAAACTCATCTATTATTAATTCAGAATGTTCAGTAAGTCTAACTTGACTGTCATCTAAAAAAGTAATGCCCAGCCTTCCGTTAGAAGTTTGGACATTATCGTAACTTTCTATGTTAAAATCTAATGCAGCTTGAAAAGTATTATCTCTTACAACTCTGCCACTACCTTTTAATTCTGTTATGTTTCCAATGTTAGCAGCTTGTGCTTGTACCACCATCATTTTGAACAACACAAACAGTACCATTGTTGCCCGTAGAATTAATTTGTAGCCAGTCTGAAACCAATGTTGAAGATTGAATAATGTTAAATGTTCTGCTGTCCCCTGTGTGGTCAAGATAGAAGTATCCGTCTGCATATCCGCTTCCTGTAAAGTTTACTGTGTTACTATCTCCGTCTACATCTACGTAGTTAGTAGCCCCATCATAGTTAATATCAAAATCAAAAGTGTTACTATCACCGTTGATAATCCAGTCTAAGTCAAGTGTACCTGCAAGTGCAGATGTACCTGTATCTAATGTAAATGTGTTAGAACTTCCAGTAACATCAACATTATAATCAGAACTATCTATTCCATATGTGTTTGTTGGGTCTCCTTGTATAGTAAATGTATTACTGTCTCCGTCAAACTCAAAAAAACCTGTTATAGAATCACCATATATATCACCAAGAAACTTGTTGGTATTACCGATTTGATTAATATCTAATGTAAGATTTAAACCGTCTAAATCTAATGCTGTTAAAGTACCAGCAACAGAATTTAGTCCACCAATAATATTAGAGTTTCCAAGTTGTTCTAAATCAATATTTGCTGTAGCACCTGATTGGTCAACATATATTTCGTTGTCAGCCCCGTATATTAGCGATGCACTCGTCATCACAACTAGGCTCATCAATTTTAATGTTCTCATATTCCCAATACCCTCTTTGTATTCCTGTATATATTATATTTAATACTCCAGTCTCTATTGCTTTTTGCAAAGCTATAGAAACACTTTCGTTCTCAGCAACTCCTCCTTCTATTTCTACCAGTTCAGTACCGGCTTCTATAAAACGAAACACATCCTGAGAAACACTTGTGGATATAATGCTTTTAGAAACTAAAGTTTCCATCAACACTTCTCCAGTTGATACAGAAACTAAGCGTAACGACACTGTAACTGTATCTTCTCTGTACTGTTTACTATTACCTATCCCTAGGTATCTAGCACCAGCACCTCCAGATTTGAGATTAGCCTCATAACTAACAACTCCTCCCTGAACCAATAACCCTGCAAAAAGCAGAGGTTGCATTTTGTTATCTTCTTTAAATTCTTTACGAGTACTTCTAATTAATTGTCTTTCTTTTGTTAGGTCATCTAAACCTACACGTTCTACTACTCTAAAAAATTCACCACCTGCTGCATGTTTAAAAGCTCTAATTAAAAATGCTTCAGGAGCTTGTGTAATAGCTGTACTAAACAAAGCAAACGAACTATTACTTCTACGTTGACCTGTTAAGTCTCTAAAGCTATTAGGGTATATAGCTATAGTTGGTCTTGCTTTTGCACTTGGTAAGTTTTTTAATTCTTCTGATTGTAAGTCTAATGTTGAACTAGCTTTAATATCTTGTGTTAATACTAAGTCTTGATTCTGATTTAGTACTGCACAACTAGAAGTAAAAATCACCAACAGGCAAAGATATAGTCGTTGTATTCCCATCACTGTCCGTAATATTCAAAGTTATTATTCCATCGACAACACTGTATTCTATTCTGTTGCCCTCTAATTCTAGTACGCCACTATCACTCGGAGTCTCACCAAATAAATTTTCTACTAACTGTCTAGATAATTGTGCATATATTCTAGACTCTAAATTTCTTATAAATCTTGCAAGGGTTGTATTCTCTTTGTCTCTTTTTATTTGGTCTTGCAAAGCTTTTATTTCTGCCTTCAAAGCTTCTTTACGATTAAACTCTTGGTTCTGGATTGTCAAGTAATGTGATGATGCACCAATACCACTAAAGCTAGGACTCTTAAACTTAAATACTATTTCATCTGCCATACTCCCAACAGACCAAAACATAACTAACATAGACCAAAAAAACATACACCACTTGCAGTTTCTTGCAGTCTTGTGACTTTTAAATGTAGGTACTAATTTCATAATATTTTATCGTTTATCCAAAACATCAATAACATAAATCCAAATACTAATACTTGTACTATAGAAGCAACTGTAATCTGCTTCATAGGATGTACTTTTTCTAAATCATTTAGTTTCATTAATCTTTTCGCTGGTCTTTCTTTCCATCTGCTCTCGCTAATCTATCTACGTCTACTTGTATACCCATAGCTGTTCTTACCATAGAGTCTATACGTATCATATCGTTATCCATTTGTCTTACTCTATCTATCAAAGCAACTATCATGCCATGCTGTGTGTCTAACTTTTTATGTACGTCATTTATTAAAGCATTAAATAATTTATATACCATCCATCCAGCAGCAACTGCAAAAGCTGCAGGAATCCCTACAGTTTCTAAGATGGTCATAAAGTCTCTAGAGTCCATTATCTTCCTTTTGCTAAACTACCACCAAAGTACATACCAATAATTGCTGATACTAAGTTAGTGTCTAATTGTGTAATTACAAGCCCTTGAAAAGTTACCCATTCAAATACTTCTCTACCCGGTTTAAAAAATAAAAACCCCGGATTCCAGTTTGTATAACCTACAGTAACATCTACAGTAGGATAATAAACAGCTACAAGTTTTGGTAAAAGAACAATAGCAAATACTGATGTTAATGCTATAATTCTTCTAGTCCATGCAAAGCCTTTATCTTTTAACCCATGGTCAAGTGATTGCTTTCTAGCTTTCATGTCAAACTCACCACGAGTTATAAGAAGTTTTTGAGCTTCTGCTTTAGCCTTACGACTTTCAGACCAAATACTCATCACTCCACCAAGAACTGTGGATGCTAACATTGTTACTATTTCAAATGGAAACCCCATATTAATCCTGTAATAATTGATATATTTTATTAGCTTCTTCTATTCTTCTATCTAAATGAGGAACTCCGGGCTTCTCATATTTTTCAGAAAACATTTGTGTTATAAATCCAACATCTTTACTTTCAGTCAAAGCTTTTTGTAAAGCTACTCTATCATTTGTATTCATGCCCATAACAGTATCATTACCTGACAAAACTTCATGTGTAAAACCAATCTGTGAAGCTATAGAGTCTTGTAAATTATTTTGTTTTAAATATTTTTCATAATAAGGTTTTTGAAAATCATATTGATATAAACCATAACCTTTACCATTATCTTGTTTTTGTTTATAATCATAAGTATAACCTGTTTCAACTCCTATGTTTCCTAACTTAGCAGCTCTAGCTTCTTTTGAATATCCTAATTTTTTTAACTCGTTGTCAATAGCTATAATATTTGGATTAACTTCTCCACCTTTATCGAAACCTAATCGTTCCATATCTGTTTTAGGTTCTGTTTGTTTTTCTACTTCATCTATAGCTCGTTCAACATCACTTAAATTTTGTGCTACTTGTGTATAAGTTCCTTGAACATTATCCATCTTTCTATCTTTAGGGTCATCTTTTACATTAGAAACTACAGGTCCTCCTAAAACTTTAGGTTCTCTTACTTGTTCAAATATTCTAGATACTTTTTCTTGTTCTGTCTGTAAAGTTTTATATATTTCTTGTATATCTTTTTCCGCTTCACTTTTAGATATTTTACCTTCTGCATATCTTTTTGTTATTCTATTTATTTGTTTTTTAGAATCTGAATACTTTCTTCTAAACTCTGCAGACTTTATACCTAATAATTTTTCCATTTCTATTGGTTGTAATTTAAAACCAAAAGCATTTATAATAGCTTCAAAAGGTGTGTAGTTTGTAGAATATTGTGCTTCACTTTCTTCTGTTGCTTGTCTAAACGCTGTACTAATTTTTTTAGAACCAAATGATTTTGCAAAAGGATTATACTTATCAAATCTATTATCTGGTCCAAATATAGGAGCAGTAAAAGCAGTAGTAGGTATATTTGGTGAAAGCCTACTAAGTATGTGTTGCATTTTTACTTTATCATCGTTACCTAATCCAAGTCCCTCTAGCTTTTGTAATGTAAAAGGGTCTACTCCAGTCATCAAAGGTATAAATACTTCTCCTAAAGCTCCAAAAGAAGGAGTTACAGTTGTCGGTAACTTTAATGACTTATCTGTAAATGGTACTGGTATACCTATACCTCTTTCAGGGTCTAAAGAAAACACATCACCACCGGGAATAAAACGCTTTACATCTAAATATAAAGGTGTTTCTTCATCTCTACCAGAAGCAAAAGGTGTTTTGATTGTTGTTGAAGGTAAAAAAGGCATACCAAACATTTTTTGTTTTAGGTCATCTCTCATTAATAACCTTTCTTTTTCTTCGTCACCAACACCGTATTGTTTACCAACTTCGTTAAGTGTGTAAGCTCCTAATGCCCACTTTCCAAACTTGTGTGGTCTTTTAATAGCAGATTCAGCTAGTAAAGGAACAACTCTATATGTATAAGATAGGAATGGCGTAGGATATCTTCTCATTAAATTAATTAATGGAGCATTAATATCATAGTTTATAAACCATTTTTTAGCATCTGCTGCTGCTTTATCTGGACTAAAGCCTTTAGATAATCTATCTATAAATAAACCCATTCTAAATGCTTGGTCTTCTAGCTGATAAAGATTTTCTAATTTTCCAAAGGTCATGTCGTAACCTTTTTTACTTAAACCTTTAAATGTTTCTATTGCATATTTTTGAGAATTAACAATTTCAGAACTTGATTTATCTGCTAAAAGTTTTAAAGTATCTGCTAAAACATCTTTAGTTTCTGAAGTTAATTCTTTACTAACTATGTCTACATCATAAACCCCTAAAGATTTTGCTAAATCATAAAGTTTAGACTTTCCTGTTCCTTCTAAACCTAAACTTAATTCTTTAAATCCTTGAGATAAAAATTTATAATCTGCATCAGCAAAATCATATAACAATACGTTTGATGTCATGTTGTTGACGTGAACTACAGGGTTCCAAGCAGTCTTAGATTTTTTCCATAACCTGTTCATATCTAGATAATATTTTTCTATAGTATTACCTTCGGTTTTAATTTTATTTAAACGTGTTAAATCGTTATATACTTCTACTGGTACGTATTTATCTGAAAGTTTACCAAACTTTTTAACACTTTCTCCATCAACTTTAGCAGCTTTAGATAAAGTAGCATCCGGAACTAATACCCAATTTTCAGGATTTATTTCTTCTTTTATTACTTTATTTTCAAAGTCAATTTTAGAAAGGGATAAAGACCTGTCTTTTGCTATGTTACTATATAGTTTAAATATAGCTAAATCGTTTGTCATTAAACGAGCAGTTTCAGATATTGCAAAAGCAGCATCTTCTATCTCACCCATTTGCTCTCTTTCTTTTTTAGTATAGTCTCTTCTAAGCTCTATTCTTTTTGTGCTTTCAAGTTTGTAACTATCTAAACCTTCTTCAGCTATCTTCCAGTTTCGTATATCTTCTACGTCTTTATTAAGTTTATAATCTTTATCTTTTAATGTTTTCTTTTTTGCTATTCTTGCTTTTAGATTATCGTATTGAGTTCTTGATACTACTCTAGCAATAGGAAAAACTTCATAGCCTTCGTAAAGTTTATAGTTTTTACTTTTAGGATTTAAACTATCTTTATAAGTTTTTATATTTATTTCTTTGTCTAACTTTTGTCCTCTTGGTTTTAACTCGTCTCCAATAATTTTAAACTGTCTTGCTGCATTATACGAAGCCTTGTCTATTTCACCGTTTACATATTTTAAATAACTTCTATGTACGTATGTTTCTGCATTTTTTCTAAATATTTTTTCAGACAACAAACCAGCATCAACCATTTCTTGACCAAGAGTTTTAATTAAGTTTCTGGATTCTTTCTTAAATCCAATTAAATCTGGAGCTGTATCTAAATCTCCATTTAACATTCTATATAAAACTGCTCTTTCTTCTATAGGTAGTGTAGCTGTTTTTTTAACTACATCAACAGCTTGTTGTGATAAATTATTTATATCCCCAAAAGTTTCTTGTTGTATTTGAACATATCTTTTAGGAAGTGCGTAATTATCTACAATTCCTTGAGACATTAACTGACTTAAATTTTTATCACCAACAGGTATTCTACCTAACGCTTTAGTTCCGCCAACTCCTGTAAGAGTAGCTAACAAACCATAGAATATTTTTTGAGCTTGAGTAGATTCTTCATCTGTAAAAGCATTAACACCAGCAACACCTGCTGCAGTACCGACTAATGCTGAACCCCAATTATTAACAGCAAGATTCCAAACCTTATCTCCAACATGTTGAGTATAAAAGTCTTGAACACTTTGTGTAAGTTTTTTAGGTTCTTTAGTTCTTAAATCTGCTATTATATCATCAACAGCTTTGTCTAATTCTTGTGGAGTTTGAAACTCACCTTCTTTAGTTTTTTCTACTTTTTCTCTTAAAAGTTTTTCTTGTCTATCTTTTAATGTAGCAGCAAAGTTCGGCTCTTTATTAAATCTTTTAGATATAGACCTACCAATAAGACCACCACCTAAACCTAATGTACCTCCTAGTGTTGTACCAGCAGCTAGATTAAATGCTCTACTTTCTCCGGCTTCTTCATCAACATATGCTAAACTACTAAATGCACCTCCATAACCTGCTCCATATTTTGTAGCTTGTGAAAGTGTTTTAGCTTTTTTAGCCCAACCTACTAAAGGTATATAACCTACAGGGTCAAGAGCAATAGAAGAACCAAGATATGCAGCAGTTACTTCATCCCCATATTCAGGGTGTTCCATAAGCTCTTTTAGTTTTTTGTTTTTCTTTTTTAATTCTTCAAGTAAATCTTCGTTGCCTGTAAGCTTTCCAAACATTTGTTTTATACCACGAACAGAATCCATACTGCCTGATTTCATAGCATACTTTAAAGCTTCTTCACGACTTAAGCTAGGAAAAATATCTACAGTTTTATTAGGATTAAAAATATCATTCATAGTACCAGAACTTTTAAAAGTAGTTGTACTAGGAATTGTAGATTTAAAAATATTTTCTATATTATTAGACATAATATATTTTATTACTTGTAATTAAGTATAAGATTTGTAATTTCTTGAGCTTTTTCTGGATTTAAGTCTGCAAATATTTCTCCTTTTAATCCTATTAAGTCTCTTCTATCTAAGCCATATTTTTCTTTTATAGTATTCCATAAAGGTTCTCTATTTTTTCTTTCTTCTTTTTCAATTTGAGTTCTTCCGAAATAATCAACAGCTCTCTCAGCCATAGTTTCAGTTCCTATTAAATTTATAGCTTGTCTAAAATCTGATATTAATTTTGTTTTATCTGTTCGAGCTTGTTTTCTTTCTGTTATTTTTTCTGCTCTTTTTTCCATAGCTAATTGAAAATCTGTTTTTTCTTCATCAGGAATAATAGAAGTTTCTTTTCCAAATTCATCAATAGCTGTAAAAGTCAAATCCATAGTTTCTAAAACAACGCCTACTTTCATAGGTTTAGATTGACCAAACATTGCTAAAACTTCAGGGTCAGTTATAGGTTCAACATTTTCACCATAGTAAACTCCTTCTGGAGTTAAACTTGAATCAAACTCACCATTTTGATACTTCATTAATATTTCTTCTTCTTTATTTAAAGGTAATACCATTTCTTTAGCTTTTATTAAAGCTTCACCACCTTCTTTTGTTTGTAAATAATTTTGCGTTTCTTCGTTTAAATTAGAATTAACTACAAATGTAGATTTAGAAATTTGATTATTAACATTAACATTTTCTTCAGAAATGTTTAATAAGATTGCAGCATATGCTCTTTCATCGGGAATTTTTTCTCCGGGGAATACTTCTACTTTTTGTCCTACAGCATTTATTGTATAATACTTATCTTCTATTGCTTGAGCTAATTTATCAAAATTTTGTGCAACAAAATCTTTTAATTGAAGAGCTTCTAAACTAATTCTTTGCTCTAATGAAATTTGCTCATTAGCAGCATCAGGAGTAAAACCTTCTTCCATTAATGCTCTATAAGCTGTTTTACCTTCTTCAGTATATAAAGTTAGGTTAAGCATATGAGCATTTATTTCTCCTTTTTGTGGTACTGTTTCTGCATCTGTTTCTATCCTTTCTTTTTGAGTTTTTCTGTTTCCTTCTCTATCTGTATAAGTTATTAATCTTTCATAATAATTATATGTTTCTTTTCTACCTTTTTCAGTAAATCTTTCACCTTGTTTTAAATCAGTTTCTTTAACAACTATTTCTCTTCTAACATCAGCATTTTTTACAGCATCTTTATACTCACCTGCAAGTTTTGGTGATAAAGCATATAAAGCTTTAAATTCATCATTAATAGTTTCAAGCATAGATATTTTACTTTTGTTTATATTTTCTTTAAACTGTGATTTTAAATCATCTGCACTTGTATAATTAAATCCTTGACCTTTAAAAAGACTTCCGATACCTTTAATAACATTAAAAGAATTTTTTCGTGTTAATTCATTATATATGTTTTGATATTCTTTATCTATAAAAGTTTCACCTTTTTCTAAGTCTCTATAAGATATACCTTCTTTATCTAAACTATTAACAATATTATTATATCTTTCAGCTATGTTCTTTGCTCTTGTTTTTAAAACATCTCCATAAGCTTCGTCTGGTTGTAGTTCGATTTTTTTACTAGTAATTTCATCCATAGGAAAAGCACCAAACACAGAGTTTTCAAAATCATTTTTAGCATAATCCATAGCCCACATATCTACATTACCACCATAATTACTTTCGATAGTGTCTTGTATTTTTGATATGCTATTTAAATTTCTTAACTGATTTTTTGCTGATTGCATTTCAAACGTATTAGAATCTTGAAGCTCTTTTATATTATCAGCAATATTACTTTGTCCTAAAGTTTTAAGCTCAGCTAAGCCTCCTAAAAACTCATCAATAGGTTTTTGTTTTTTCTTACCTGTAAGTTTTTTATAAACTTCTGATTGTGTAATGTCTTGTGTATATGGTGATGCCATTATTCTGCCTCTAATAAACTTTTATTGTTTGGTTGCTCGTCATTTTTTGCTAATAAACTTTTAGCTTCTTGTATTGTTTCTTCTGGTATTTCTTCTATTTTTTTAATAAGTTCTGAACTTGTACTTTTTATAGTTTCTAATTTTTTATCAGAAATCTTTTTTATACCTGTTTTAACAATATTAATAGATTGGTTTAGTTTTTCTTTTTGTTCTGGTGTTTCTACTTCAGCTTCTTCTTCGCCTTCTCCAGCATATAACTCAAAGTCTAATCCTACTTTTTCAGCTAATGCCATAAGTATATAAGCTACAGATTCTATGAGAAGCATCATCATATCAACATCCCATAAACCTTTAGAATAACCAGTCATAAGATAAGTTCTTGTAAGAGTTTCTAAAGGCATACCGTCTGCAATTAAATCAGTAATAGTAATAAATGTTTCTTTTTCAGTAAGCTCTTCAAGTATATAAAGTTCTGCTTCTCTTTTATTAACAAACTGTGGAGGTAACTCCCAAGCTTGTTTAGAATCTTTACTATTTGTTAAACTTTGTCCCGGAATAGGTCCTGTATAATTTATAAAAGCTTCTGCATTTTGTTCATTAATTGTTGACATAATTTATCCTATATAAAAACATTAGGTTGTGGTCCTGCAATAGGTCTAGAGTTTAAATACTGACCAAAAGAAAAAGGGTCTCCTCCATAATAACCTGCACTTGCAAAACCTTCAACGGTCATAGGACCTTGATAACCTTGTGCTGTATATTGTTGACCATATGCTTTTGCATAATCATTTGTAGTTGTAATATCTGTTTGTAATTCTAGCTGACTATAAGGAACACCATAACTAACTTGTTGCATTTCTGGTTGTTGAGGTTCTCCAGCTATTATACTTTGAGCTGTAAATGCTTTTTGTCCAAAATCTGCTATATCTTTACCTTGAGCAACTAATAAATCTTTTTGACTAAAATCAGGATTAACTTTATAATCTACTTTACCTGCATCTGTTTTAAAAGGAACAGTAGCAGCTTCTGTTATATTTTGATTATATTTATCTAAGTAATTAGTATAGCTTGTAAGTCTTTCATTCATAGCTATTTGTTCAGATGTTAAAGCATCAGTTGCTATTTCTTTATATGTAGGTGTTAAGCTTTCTAATTCTACTTGACCTACTTTTACCGGAGTACTTTCAAAACCTGTTATTACTTTTGTAGTAGGTACATCAGAAGGAAGAGATACAGTTTCTTTTAATAAAGTACCTTCACCACCTTGTCCAACTTTTAAAGTGCCTGTTTCTGTTCCAAAACCTCCTCCAGCTCCTTGAGGAGATAATATTGAATCGGTTTTAATTTTTGGACTTGTAATATTTGCAACATCTTCTCCGAGTTTAGTAGCATCTTCCATAGCAGTAGTAGGTGTAATATTTTTAGTAGGTAATCCTGCTTTCATTCTTATTTTGTCCATAGTGTTTCCTACCCATTGTGTAAATCCTCTATAAACATCTGTTAAATTTTTTCCAGCACCTACAGGAATTTTACCAATAGTATTACCAGCAATAGTTCCTACTGTATCTTTTATCATTCCTGTAACAGAACTATAAACTTTACCTATAGTATTACCGGCTGTTGCTACTCCTTTCATAACAGCACCTAAAGGACCACTTAAGTTTGAAGCCCAAGTTCCAAAGTTACTCCATAAAGTTCCCAAACCGGGTAACATCAAGGACATGGCTAGTGTACCTAACGGACCTAGTTTTCCAAAAAATTTACCTACTTTACCTAGTCCTTTTTTTAAAGCTTTGCCTATAGGCTTTACTATTTTTTTAATTCTTTTAAATACACTTTTGAAAGCTTTTTTAAGACTTTTAAAAGCTTTTTTTACAAAACCAAATACCATTTTTTATTCTCCTAACCTATTAAGTTAATTAAACTTTTTAATCTATCTAAATATGATGTTTCTTTTAATGCACTTGCATCACCTTGTAATCCTGCAATAGCCATATTAGCATCTCTGTCTGCAGCATTTTCTCCAGATTTCCAAATATAATCAAACTCATCTTTCATTTCTTGCCAAAGTTGTGCTTGAGCAGCCTGAGTCATTCCAAAAGCATTTTGAGCATTCATCATATTTACTTGTTGTTGCATTGCTGTGTCTGCTTTAGTTATATCTCTTCTCCATTGTACATTGCTTTGTTCAATAATTAAAGCATTTTGAGCATTAAACTGTTCTCTTGCAAACTCTTGTGTTTTACTATATTGGTCTACATTAGCAGATATTTGACTATTAAACTTTGCAACATCTACATCTCTTTGAGTTTTACGTGCTTCTGCTTGATTCTGTTGAGTAGTATTAAACTGATTCATAGCATCTATTCTTGCAGCATTATTCAAATCAATTTGAGCAGCCATACTAGTCATAAACTGATTTGTTTGATTTTCTGAAGTAGCATTAAATTGTTCAGCAGCATTAAAAGAAGCTTGGTCTGATAACAATCTTTGTTGCTCTTGTTGAGCTTTCATCATATTAGCTTGTTGCTCATTGTTCATATTAGCCATGTCCATAGCTAAAAAGTTTTTAGAATTTTGTACAGCTAATCTTTCTCTTGTATTTAGATTAGCAATATCCATTGAAGCCATAGCTGTAGCATTTTGCATAATAGACTGTTGCTCTGCATTCATGTTTGTAAGTGCTACTGTTTGCATAAATTTACTATTAGCTAATTCAATTTGTTGAGCTGAATTAAACTTTGTTAAATCCATGTTTGCTTCTGTAGTAGCTTTAAATATTGCAGATTGTTGGTCAACACTAAGTTGAGCTAAACCCATATCTTTTGCAATATTTGCTTGAAGCAAATTAGTTTGCATAGTTTTATTAAGATTTGCTAATTCTGTTTTTTCAGCATTACTTAATCTTTCAGACTCTGCTTGGTTTCTTGCTGATAAATTAGCAAGTCGCATCTGTTGCTCATTGCTAAGATTTGCAAGTTCCATTTGTTGTTTAAATCCAGCATTCTTTGAAATGAAGTCAGCAGCAACTTGCATTTCTGCTATTCTTTCTTGGTTTACTGCAGCTTGGTTAGCTCCTTCAACCTGTGCTTCTATCTGAAGCTCTGCCATTTCTATTTGTTGTTCATTCCCAAGATTTTGCATACGCATTTGTTGCTCATTTTGAGATTGAACAACAGCAGCTTGTTGTTGGTTCTGCAAGTTAGCCATTCTTGTTTGTTGCTCTTGTTCAGCAGTTGTCATTACAGCTTGTTGGTCAAACTGACTTTGCATGACTTTCATCTGTTGAGACATTTGAGCTGTTTGACTTTCAGCAGTTTGTCTATTAGCTAAATTTTGTAATCTTAATTGTTGTTGTTGTGTAGCTTGTTGTAAGTTAGCTTGTTGTTCATTACTTAAATTTTGAGCTGCTCTTTGTTGTAAAGCTTGTGCATTACTTTGTGCCATCGGTAAAGCACTTTGAACAATAGCATTAAATAAACTATCTCTACCTACAGTAGAAACACTTAAACCTCTAGAAGCTAAATTAGCATTAATAGCATCTACAGCAGGTTTAGCCCATAAAGGAACCTCACCGTCTTCCATACCACCTAACAATGTTTCCATCTGTGAAGATACTAAAGCTTCTTGTGGTAAAGCAGCTATTGCAGCTTGAACTTCTACAGGCTCATTATCGATTTGAGCTTCAACACTAGCTGGGTCTTGAACAATAGCAGAAGAAATTTCTGGTGGTAAATCTGCGGTTTGTGCTATCATATCTGCAGCAGCACTTTGAGCAGCTTTACCTTTTACAGGTCTTGATTTAGCAGCTTCATAGCCAACTGTCTTGTCAATTTGAGCAGCTACTGCATCTGGAGCAGCTTCTCCTGTAATAGTTTCACGTTCTTGTCTTTCAGCATCTGGAGTTGCACTAACAGTAACATCATCAGCACCAACTTCATCAACTAAATAAGTTCCTTTAAGTATATCATCAACAGTATTAGCTTTTGCAGCTTCAGCTTGTAACTCATCAACAGTTGCAAATTTAACACCTGCTGTTATTTCTCCGGGAGCTACATCTTCTATTTCTCTTGCTTCTCTTTCTCTTGCAGCTTGAACATCTACTTCTTCGTCTCTTACTTGCATTACATCTGCTGTAGCTGTTGTAATGTCATCAGGTCTTTTTACTTCTTCTGCTCCGGGAGCTGTAGTTACTCTTTCACCTGTAGTAACATCAGCTTTATAATCTTGACCTCTTAAAGCATCTGTATCTTCTTCAATAGTGACACCTTTACCTGTCATGGTTTCAGCAGCTTCATCTCTAAAATCTTCTGTTCTTACTGCTTCAGCTTTAGCTCCTATGTCTTCTAAACCTAGTTCACCAGTAGCTATGTCTTCCATACGTTGTCCAGCTCTACCAGCTCTTTCAGCTCTTTGTGTTTGTGCTTTAGTAGTTCCTACAGCAGCCGCTTCTTCTTTAACTTCTTCGTTATTATCAGCAGGGTCAGCAGGTACATTAGTATTATACCATTGCCCATTATAATAAGTATGATAAAAACCATTTATAATTTTTTGGTCTCCATTTTGAGGCTCATCACCTGTTTCGTCTTCATCTCCATCATCGTCCTCATCTCTTCCATCATCATTTTCATCTCTATAAGGCTTTCCGAGGTCTCTATCAAATCTCCATCCAGCAGCTCTAGCTTCAGCAAGTGAATTATAACCTAAATTTTTCCACCATGGTAGCTGACCTTTTTGAGTTGGTGGTTGGTCTTCTATACTTTCTACAGGTGCAGGTTTAGGTACTGCAGGTTGTGGCTTTGGCTGTGGTTTAGGCTGTGGTTTAGGCTGCGGTTTAGGCTGCGGTTTAGGTGCAGGTTGTGGCTTTGGCTGTGGCTTTGGTACAGGTCCTCCTACTTTTTGAGGTGGTTCTACAGGCTTACCAACATTAATAGGTTTATCAATAGGTTCTTTAGGTTCAGGCTCACCCGGTATTCTAGGACCTCCTTTTCTATAACCTACTCTACCACCTTTACGATAGTCTTCTCTTTCAGAAGTATATTTTTGTCTGTATTTTCTTGCCATAGTTCCTACCTATATTTTACTTGACTTCAAAGAGTTTGTCAAGCTTTTCACCTAATTTATCTATCCTAGTTATAAGGACATCAAAGTCAGCTTTTAATTCTTGTTTTGTTACATACTGTCTTGCTATCTCTTCACGAGTTTTATTTAAGAGTATGTCGAGACGTTTAGCCTCTTCTGTGTTTTGTCTAATGCTGTAAAGCACTGGAGCCAACACCAAAGTTATAAAGATGTTCCAAAATAAATAAGGTGTTAGTTCCATAATGTTTAACTAATTGTTTTAGTTACAGATGTTGGTGTAATTAATAATGCTATTTGAGCATCTAGACCAGCTTTTAAATCTGTAATAGCTTCTTCACCCATAGCAGCTTCTACCCAGCCTTGAACGTCAGAGCTTGTTAAGTCTGCAAAGGCTGTGAAGTCTGATATATCTGCTGTATCTACAGATTGAGTTCCGTAGCTAGAAGCAGTCCAGTTGTTGCCATCAGCATCCTGATTAGCATCATCTTCTGCGTTTAATCTCCAATGCACGTTATAAACAACGTCTGCATTACCATCTAGTGTTGGGTAAGTATCAACTGTTGAAACGTCCCAAGTATATCCAATTGCCATATTATTCTCCTTTTAGTTTGTTAATTTCAGATTGTAAGGCTTCAATCTGTGCTTGTTGTTCTTGTATAGCTTTTGTGAGTACAGCTATATATCCTGCTGTCATACCACCTGTAAGACTTTTTGTTTTCATTTCATCATCTTCAGTATCAGTATATTCAGGTAAAACTTTTTCAACTTCTTGTGCTATAAAACCAGCTTTAATGTGGTCACCATTTTCTTTCCAAGTGTATGAAACTGGATTTAATGCTAATACTTTATCTAATGAACCTGTAATTGGTTTTATATTTTCTTTTAATCTTTCATCTGATGCTGTAACAAATTGAACATTAGTAGCACCATTACCACCAATAGCTCCCATAGATGTACTAAAATTATTAGTGTAAAAATATATAAATCTATTAGCAGATGATGTTGTTGTTGTTGCTTTTGATAAACTAAGAACTCCACAGTTATCATTAGACGATGTGTTTCTAATGTCCATAATAGCACTTCCTGCACCTGTTCCACTTCCTGATACAGTTACTTTATTATCACTTTGTAATTCAGAAGTTGTACCTACAAGCAACCTACCTGAAGAATCAATACGCATTCTTTCTGTGTCGCCTGTAACAAAATATAAAGCATTTGTGTTAGCTGGCATCCCTATCTGAACACCTGCTTGTGTATTTCTAAATCCTAATTTTGGTGCAACACTTGAACTAGCTGTTTCTATTTCTAGTAAATGGTCAGGTGAACTCGTTCCAATTCCAACGTTGCCAAAATAATCAAATGTTGCTATATGGTTTCCACCAGTAACACTTCTAAACTCTAAATTATTGGTGCTTGGATATATGCCATATACATTTCCACCTGATTTTTGCAGAGAAATACCATCAGTATAATTACCTGCTGTTCCACCACCGATGGATAGTTTTGCTGAAGGACTACTCGTTCCAATTCCAACGTTGCCTGAAGAATCAATACGGACTTTTTCAACACCTGCTGGAGCAAAATATATATCATTACCTATTCCACCAAGTTCTGCTGAACCTGATGGGTCTTTAAACTCTGCTATAGCTCTACTATCTGTACTTTCAAATCTAGCTACAACATTAGTTGTACCACTATTTACATGTAATTGTCTTAGAGGACTAGTCGTTCCAATTCCAACGTTGCCTGAAGAATCAATACGCATTTTT